>AZIJ01019189.1_pt1 | contig 21285 bp, 14 predicted proteins | sample 359151 | NCBI WGS metagenome assembly AZIJ01 (sample SAMN02429718, study PRJNA222666) | marine sediment metagenome | biome: Sediment sample; isolation source: enrichment culture of sample MGS-ElMAX(UA) from oil contaminated site at the... | place: Egypt: El Max | collected 2013-01-23 | depth 9.22 m m | reverse complement strand
CGAGGCGCGCGATGGCGAGCCGCTCCAGCCCGGCCACATCTATATCGCGCCGGGCGGCAAGCACATGCTGGTGGAACGCCGCGCGGCGGGCGGAACGATCATCCGGCTCGACGACGGTCCGCCGGAAAATTCCTGCAAGCCTGCAGTGGATCCGATGCTGCGCAGTCTTGCGAAGAACTTCAAGGAACGTCTGCTCGTCGTGATCTTGACGGGCATGGGGTGCGATGGCCTCAAGGGGGCGGAGGCAGCGATTGAAGAAGGGGGGCGTGTGCTCGCGCAGGATCGCGCGAGCAGCGTTGTATGGGGGATGCCCGGTGCGGTCGCGCAGGCGGGCATCTGCGAGGAAATTCTGCCGTTGCAACTGATAGGTCCGGCGATCTTTCGTATCGCGGGGGGAGAAGCGAAATGAACAATACCGAATTCGATTATCTGAAGCAGGTTCTTTACGATCGGGCCGGCCTCGTGGTCACGCCCGAGAAGGGCTATCTCATCGAAAGCCGGCTTGCGCCGCTCGCGCGCCGCAGCGGTCTCGATAGCGTCAGCAGTTTCATCGGCGAAATTCGCCGGACGCGAAATGAGGTTCTGCTGAAGCAGATCATCGACGCCATGACGACCAACGAGACGCTGTTCTTTCGAGACGCCTGGCCGTTCGAACGTCTGAGCAAGAGCCTCATGCCGGATGTGATGGAAAAGACAAAGGCCTCTCGGCGCATCCGTATATGGAGTGCCGCCTGTTCGAGCGGGCAGGAACCTTATTCGCTTGCGATGACCCTGGCCGAGATGGGCTCCGTCCTAGACGGCTGGCAGGTGGAAATCGTCGCGACCGATATTTCGGACGGGATGCTCGCAAGGGCGGAGGCGGGTCGGTACTCGCTTTTCGAGGTGTCGCGCGGCCTCCCCGATTATATGCTTCGCAAATATTTTGTGCCCGAAAGCGACGGTTGGCGCGTGAAGGACGAGTTGCGAGAGATGGTGGACTTCCGGAACTACAATCTGCTGGACGATCCCTACACGAGCGGCATGGGGTCTTTTGACGTCATCTTCTGCCGCAATGTCCTCATCTATTTCGACGAGGCGACACGAAAGCGCGTCTTCACCGGCCTCTCGAAGATCATGCGCCCCTGGGGCTATCTCTGCCTCGGCGGGGCGGAAACGGTTGTCGGTATTTCGGATGCGTTTCGGGTGCTCACGGGAGAAAGAGGCCTTTTCGGCCTGGCCCGATAATCCGGCCCCGCTTTTGCAGCAGCTTCCGCTTCCGCTTCCGCTTCCGCTTCCGCGTCACGGGGTGGTCCTCCGCGGGGCCTGCGTCATCGCGCATTATCAGCCTGCGGAATAAACCTCGGCCTGCCCGATCCGGCCCCGGTCCGGCCCCGGTCCGGCCCTCATGGGTCCCTCATTGCAGGCATGGGGGCAGGGCGCGCCCCTCCAGCCCCTCATGCAGATTGCCCTGCCTTCGCGCCCGGCGAAGGATGGCAATTTTCCATTCAAAAAACGGAAAAATTCTCCTGGGTGAATAAGTGTCGTGGAACCTCTATATAGGAACCAGTCGCCATTTTTTTGCCTTCGAGGATCTCCGATGCCGAACACGAACAAGCTTGCCGAGCCGCTTTCGCTCGCTCACGGCCCCGCCTGGCAGAACCGCTTCATGCTCGCGCCGCTTACCAATACGCAGAGCCATGAAGATGGCCGCCTCTCGGACGACGAGTTTCGCTGGCTTACCATGCGCGCCAAGGGAGGTTTTGGCCTCACAATGACCTGCGCTGCTCATGTGCAGGCAGGCGGGCAGGGCTTTCCCGGCCAGCTCGGCGTCTGGGACGACAGACACCTCGAAGGCCTCACGCGGCTGGCTTCCGCCATCAAGGCAGAAGGCTCGGTCTCTTCCGTCCAGCTCCACCATGCCGGTATCCGTTCGCCAAAGGACATCGTGACGGATGTGGTCGGCCCCTCCGACGACAAGGACACGGGTGCGCGCGCCATGACGCTGGAGGAAGTCGAGGCATCGCGCGATGCCTTCATCGCCGCGGCGAAGCGCGCGGAAAAGGCGGGCTTCGACGGCGTCGAGGTCCACGGCGCGCATGGCTATCTCCTCGCGCAGTTCCTTTCGCCGGAGCTTAACCGTCGCAATGACCGTTATGGCGGCTCGCTGGAAAATCGCGCCCGCCTCACCTTCGAGATCGTCGAAGGCATCCGCGCCGCCTGCCGTCCCGATTTCCAGTTGGGCATTCGCCTCTCGCCGGAGCGCTTCGGTCTCAAGCTCGCCGAAGTGCGCGATGTCGCGACGGAGCTTCTCCGTGATGCGAAGATCGACTTCCTCGACATGTCGCTCTGGGATGTGGCGAAGGAACCCGTCGAGGAGGAATTCCAGGGCCGTTCGCTCATGAGCTATTTCACCGATCTGCCGCGTGGCGAGGTTCGCCTCGGCGCTGCGGGCAAGATCATGAGCGCGGCCGGTGCCGCCGCCGTCATCGATGCGGGCTGCGATTTTGCCGTCATCGGGCGTGCCGCGATCCTGCGTCACGATTTCCCGCGCAGGGTGCTCGCCGATCCCTCCTATGTCTCACCCGCGCTTCCCGTCACCGCAGAGCATTTGCGCGACGAAGGTCTCGGCAGCGCCTTCGTCACTTATATGCGCGGCTGGAAGGGCTTCGTCGCCGAAGAAGCCGCCTGATCCTGAAAACGCCTGCGAGAAAATCCGAAAACAGGGAGACGTCACATGTCCGATACAGCCTATGTTCCGCCCAAGGTCTGGACCTGGAACCAGGACAGGAACGAAAACCGCTTCTCGAACATCAATCGCCCCATCGCCGGTCCGACCCATGAAAAGGAACTGTCGGTCGGCAAACATCCTTTTCAGCTTTATTCGCTGGCCACGCCGAATGGCGTCAAGGTCACGGTAATGCTGGAAGAGCTTCTGGAGCTCGGCCACAAGGACGCGGAATACGACGCCTGGCTTATCAATATCGGCGAGGGCGACCAGTTCGGCTCGGGCTTTGTCGCGGTCAATCCCAATTCCAAGATCCCCGCCCTGATGGACCACAGCACCAATCCGCCCACCCGTATTTTCGAAAGCGGTGCGATCCTTCTCTATCTCTCGGAGAAATTCGGCGGGGCCTTTCAGCCGAAGGAACTGACGAAGCGCGCCGAGTGCTGGTCCTGGCTCATGTGGCAGATGGGCTCCGCGCCTTATCTCGGCGGCGGTTTCGGCCACTTCTATGCCTATGCTCCCTTCAAGATCGAATATGCGATCGACCGTTTCGCAATGGAAGTAAAGCGCCAGCTCGACGTGCTGGATCGCCGCCTCGGTGAAAGCCATTACATCGCGGGTGACGAATACACCATTGCCGACATTGCGATCTGGCCCTGGTATGGCGCACTCGCGAAAGGCGTTCTCTATGAGGCCGCCGAATTTCTCAGCGTTCACGAATACAAGAATGTGAACCGCTGGGCGGATGAAGTTTCCGAGCGGCCCGCCGTGAAGCGTGGCCGCATGGTCAATCGTGTCTGGGGCGAGAAGTCGAGTCAGTTGCCCGAACGCCATGATGCCTCGGACTTCGAAAAGGTAGCGAAGGAAGCCGGAGCCTAGAACGTTTTCCGGGCAGAACTCCATGACCGCTCTGAAGCGCCGGGTTTCCGCCCTCTCGCCGTTCACCAGGTATCGATAAAGGGCCGCGTTATGCGCGCCTCTGCGGGCGGCAGCGATTTCAGCCCCCGCATTATCCAGTGGCGTGTCTCGGCCGGGTCGATCACCGCGTCGATTTCGAGGAAGGAGGCCATGTTGGTCGCCTTCCCGTTTTCGTAATAGCGGTCGACCATCTTGCGGTAGAAGGCATCGCGCTCTTCAAGTAGACGGCGACCGTCCGTCCTCCGAGTTCTGCACCCGCGCGTGCGATGCGCCCGGCAATCTCGCCACGATTGGCGATCAACAGGCTTTTCATGGGTTAGGACCTCGTCCCGTCTGCCGGGGACAACTTCGTCATTTGTGGCGTTATCGTGACGTTACGATGACGGTCGGGCGCGGATATCCCCGCCTTCTCGTTGACTTGTCCCCGGCTTCGCGCCTAGATCGCCCGTTCCGCTATGAAAAAGAGGCAGGGGATTAAGGCGATGCGGCTCGTAACATTCGAACATGACGGCAGGGAAAAATTCGGCCCCCTTATTGGCGACGAAGTTGCTGATATTTCAGCACTTTCCGGGGCGCCTTCCTCTCTCCTGGCAACCCTCCAGGCGGGCGAGCAGGGCTTCGAGGCCATCAGCAGTGCTCTTGAAGCCGCACCGCGTATCCCTTTGTCGCAAATAGCTTTTCTTCCGCCGGTCCCGCGCCCCGGCAAGATCATCTGCCTCGGTCTTAATTATGCTGCACATGCTGCAGAAGGCGGCCGCGAGAAACCTGACTATCCGAATTTTTTCATGCGCAGCGCGACCTCGCTTGTCGGCCACGGCGCGCCCATGCGTCGGCCCCGCATCTCGCAACAGCTTGATTTTGAAGCAGAACTCGCTGCCATCATCGGCCGCCGCGTCCCCCGCCACACATCGACGTCGGATGCGCTTTCATTCGTTGCGGGATATTCCTGCTTCAATGACGGGTCTGTCCGCGATTACCAGCGACGCACGCCGCAATGGACGATCGGCAAGAATTTTGATTGCACGGGCCCCTTCGGACCCGCTTTCGTTTCCGCCGATGAACTGCCGCCGGGAGCCACCGGATTGAATATCCAGTCCCGTCTCAATGGTACAGTCATGCAGAACGCCAACACGGCGGACATGATCTTTCCCGTCGACGAAACGATCATGCTGCTCAGCCAATGCATGACGCTGGAGCCCGGCGACGTCCTCGTCATGGGGACGCCCGCAGGCGTGGGTTTCGCGCGCACGCCGCCTCTCTGGATGAAGCATGGCGATATGATCGAGATCGAAATTGAAGGCGTGGGCGTTCTTTCCAATTCCGTGATCGACGAAGCGTGAACTTACTCGGCAGCGCGCCGGGCGCTGTTTTCTGAATTATCGTTCCACTCCTGCGATGTTTCACGTGGTGCCTTGCGCTTTGCCTTGATGACGGAGGGGGCTGCGAGTAGCACCGGTATAAGGACAAGCGTGAGCAGCGTCGAGAAGCCAAGTCCGAAAATGATCGCGGTCGAAAGCTGAACCCACCAGACCGATACGGGACCACCGATTACGATATCGCGCGAGATGAAATCGAGATTGATCTGAAGCGCCATCGGCAACAGGCCGAGCATGGTCGTAATGGTCGTCAGCATGATGGGACGCAGGCGCTGGCCTGCCGTACGCAGCACTGCCTCCACGGCATCCATCGAGTCCTCCCGTAGTCGCTGGTAGGTGTCGATCAGCACGATCGAGTTGTTCACGACGATACCCGCAAGCGCGACGACGCCGGTGCCGGTCATGATCACGGAGAATGCCTGCCCCGTCACGATCATGCCGATCAGCACACCGATCGTGGAAAGAACGACTGTCGAAAGCGTGAGGGCGGAATGATAGAAGCTGTTGAACTGTGTCAGCAGGATGATGAACATGAGGAACAGCGCACCAATAAGCGCTCCGCTGAGGAACGATGCCGACTCTGCCTGTTCTTCATTTGCACCGCGAAATTTCACTTTCACGGCCGGATCGAAATTCTGTTGAGAAATCCAGGCAGAAATCTCACCGACTTTTTCGTCAATGTTGATCTTGTCACCCGTGACCGGATCGACCGCTGTGTTGGCCTTGATCATGATACGGCGAAAGCCGTTAATGCGCTCAATGGTGCTCACCTGCGGTTGTGCTTCCCGATGCACGAAGTTCGAGATCGGGACGAGGCCGGATGAGGTTTGCACCCGTAGCTGATCAAGCTGATCAAGCACTCGGTAGTTGTCTGGAAAACGCACCCGGATATCAACTTCATCTTGTGCATCGTCTGGCCTGTAATCGCCGATCATGATGCCGTTGGTGACGAGTTGGATGACCGCGCCGACGGAGGTCACATCTGCGCCAAACCGTCCGGCCATCTCGCGGTCGACGGTCATGACCCATTCGACACCGGGCAAGGGTCTTCCGTCCTCGACGTCAATAAGGCCCTCCACCTCATTATCGAGATGCGCTCGAATGATCGACGTGGTTTCGAGCAGCTTTTGGTGGTCGGCCGAGGTCAGCTCGATCTGGATATCCTTGCCGGTCGGCGGTCCATTTTCCTGCTTGCGCAGTTCAACCTTGATACCGGGGATCAATTTTGTCTGCTGGCGAATGTCCTCAAGAATAACGGCACCTTTCCGCCGTTCCTCATAAGGCTTCAGTTCGATCATCATCTGGGCAATGAGATCTTTTGGAACGTCACTACGGCCCGATGAACCACTGCCGAGGCCGGGGCCTGTACGGGTAAAGACGGTGGCAACTCCGTCCGTATCAAGCACAATCTGCTCCACGTCACGCGCAAGTGTCAGTGTGTCCTGCGCGGAAAGATTGCCGCGCGCGCTGACCAGTACGATGGCGCGTTCCGGTTCGGTATTCACGAAGAACTCGACGCCATTGTTGAACGCCGAGAACAGAACAATGGTAGTGACAAGTACCCCTCCCGTCACCGCGAGCACACGCCCAGGATAGCGGATCAGCCGGTCGAGGACCCGCACATAGGAGCCGGTGAGTCCGGACAGCGAGCGGATGTCGCCGGTTTCGGCTCCGGCGAGCTGCTTCAAGACTTCGTTGTTCTCAGTTTCGGCCTTGCCAAAGATCGTGCCCATTGCAGGTACGAAGATCAGAGCTGTCAGAAGCGAAGCGGAAAGCACCACGATCAACGTAATTGGCAAATAGCTCATGAACTTGCCGCTTACGCCCGGCCACAGCAGCATGGGCAGAAAAGCTGCAAGAGTTGTCGCGGTCGATGACGCAACCGGCCAGAACATACGCTTGGAGGCGAGTGTGTAGGCTTCGCGTCTGTCGAGACCTTCCGACATTTTCCGGTCGGCATATTCCACCACAACGATGGCGCCGTCGACCAGCATACCGACGGCGAGAAGCATACCGAACATCACCATCATGTTGATGGTGTAACCGGCGGAAGCGAGGAAGAAGAAGGCGATCATGAAGGAGGTCGGAATGGCAATGCCGACCAGCATTGCGGAGCGCAGGCCGAGTGCGGCAACGACGACGATCATGACAAGAACAATCGCTGCCATGATGGAGGATTGAAGCGAACCGAGAGAGCGGAAAATCCATTCGGAAGCATCGAGCGTGAAATTCACATGGATAGCTTCCGGCCAATCTTCTGTGAATTCCGACACGACCTGCCGGACCTGAGTGTTGTTGTCGACGATATTCGTGCCGAGGCGCTTCGTGATTTCGATGGCAATGGCCTGATGCCCGTTGAAACGGGCATAGCCGTCCGCATCCTTGAAGGTGCGGCGAATGTCGGCGATATCGGAAAGCGTGACGACACCTTCCCCGGAGACTTTCACGGGGAGATTGAGAACGTCTTCGCGGTCCTCGAAGAGCCCCGGCACCTTGACCGAGAACCGGCCTTGACCGGTATCGATATTGCCGGCCGCAATCAGACGGTTATTCTGTTGAACGACGTTGATCAGTTCTCTCTGCGAAACATTGTAGGATTCGAGCTTCGCCGGGTCGATCACGACTTCCAGAAGTTCATCGCGATGACCTACAAGTTCAGCTTGGAGAACCGTCGGAACGCCTTCGATCTCGTCCTTAAGTCGACGAGCGGCATTGTAAAGTGTTCGCTCTGGTACCTCGCCGGATAATGTTACGATGAGAACGGGGAACAGGGCTGCGTTGAACTCCCGGACGATGGGTTCTTCCGTGTCACTCGGCAGTTTCGCGCGAGCAAGATCGACCTTTTCGCGCACATCCTGGAGCGCTGTGTCCTTGTCGAAGTTCACGTCGAACTCGAGCAGGATACCGGCATGACCCTGGGAAGCGATCGCCGTGATGTCTTCGAGCCCTTCAAGCGAGCGAAGTTCTGTCTCCATCGGACGAATGAGCAAACGCTCGGCGTCTTCCGGGGAGATGCCTTGATGAATGATCGAGACATAGAAGATCGGAATCGGAATATCCGGGTCGGCTTCCTTCGGGATCGTAATGAAGGAAACGATGCCAGCTGCGACCAGCAACACCATTGACGTCAGGACAGTGCGCGAATGTCCGAGAGCGGCCTCAATAAAGGAGTTCACAGCGACGCTCCAACCTGATTGCCGGTCACAGCCTCAACTTTCTGGCCTTCCTTGACGTAATCCTGCCCGACCGTGATCAACATGACTTTCTCCGGCAGGCCGGTGACCCAAAGGCCGTCCGGCGTGTCGTCCACGAGGATTACGCGCTTGAACTCGACTTGCTGCTGCTCATTAACCGCGCGTATGCCGATTACGCCATTATCATCAAGAGTGATGACGCCGCTTGGAATCCGATGCGCCATGATCTCCTCGCCGGGAACGATAATTTCGGCAGTCACGCCCGAACGCATAGACAGGTCCTCGTTGGGGACTTCGAGTTCGACCCGGAAAGTGCGGGTTGCGGGGTCGGCTGTTTTTGCCACGAACCGGATGGTGCCTTCCGCCGTTTTGCCGGTGACGAGCCTTGCCTTGCCCCCTTCGCCTATCTGAAGTGAGGCAACGCGGTCTTCCGAGACCTGGCCCACGATCAGAAGAGGATTCAGCTCGACCACGAGCCCGCAGGTATCGCCCACGCGCATGTAGTCGCCAACTTCAACGGGTCGACTGTCGAAGACGCCATCGAACGGTGCTTTGATCTTTGTTTGCTCCATTTCGACCTGCATCTGCTTCAGACGTGCCCGAGCGGCGTCAAAAGCGGCCTTGGATCCAGCAGCGACGGTGGGCGCGCGATAGCCTTTTTTCGCCAGTTGCCGGGAGGCGTCATATTCGAGCTGCCGTTGTTTCACCAGCGCCTGCGCTTCAGCAAGTTGCGCGCCGCGGGCATTGGGGGCGAGTTCACAGAGAACGTCACCTTCGGAAACGCGTTCGCCTTTCTCGACTGGAAGCCGTGCCACCGTTCCTTGCGTTTCCGCCCGAACTTCTACGGCGCGCTTGGCTTCGGTGCGTCCGCGAATAATGATGGAGCCGCGCCGCGCAGTCGCGGTGGATTCGGCCACGCGAACACGCGTTACTTCGGTGTTTGCGGCATCCTGCTCGGCTGCAGTAAGCTCCGATTCCGTGTTCTCGCTCCTGCTGAAAATACCCGTCGCGAACCATAATGCGATCACGATGGCAATGCCGATTGCTATGAAATGCGAGCGGTGAAGACGTCCGCCCGTTGTTTTTTCAATTTGTTCTTTTATCCGGTCAAACATGCGCTTCTTCTTCGGTTGCGATATCTTCGATCAGATGCCGATTGTTTTCGAGAAAGTCGATGGAGGCGGAATAGATCGCGTATCCATATTGCCGGGCGAAATCCATACCGGGAGTATCTTCCGCGTCTGGCTGCGAAAGCTCGATGAGCTTTTGTTTCATTGCCGCAAGCCGGTGGTCCACCATGGTGCGGACGCGATTGCGTGGAAGAAGATGCGCAAAGAGCAGGGTAAAAAGGAACTCGGAGCGAAATTTATCGTCGGCAATGGGCTGCTGTAACGCATCGCGGAGCTTCAACCGCCCTTTTCCGGTCAGGGAATAGATTTTCTTGTCCGGGCGGCGTTCTTGCGCTTCCGCCTTGCAGGTTACGAGCCCTTCCTCCGCCAGCCGCATCAGCGCCGGATAGATCGAGCCATAGCTCGCATCAAGGAAATGGCTAAATGGCCCATCCTCGAACATTTTGTTTATTTCGTAGCCGGTGGCGTCGCCGAAAACGAGCGCGCCAAGGCAGAGGGTCGTGACTTGCATAGGACTGTTCCTGGCCGGTGGACTGCCGGGTATATAGGGCCGATATATCGGCGCTATATATGTTAAGCGCAGGTCAACATCCAATATCGGTGGCTGATATTTTCCTTGGAGAATCGTATTTTTGTGCAGTGCGGCACAGAAGTCACACACAGCTTTGGCCGTGCAGCAAATCCGTGCAAATACACTCCATAATCTTTCACAAAAGAAAATTGGGACTGGCAGGACTCGCCATCAAGAGTATTCGTGTTCTCGCGCAAATTTCCTTCAGGTGCCGCCTCAAGACGCCAGTGCACCCAGAAGCAGGCGTCTGTAGAAACGCTCTTTCAGGCTGCTGGGGTTTGAAAGACCCATTCGTTCGAGGCTTCTTCGGGTGCTGGCGGTTTCCGGTCCGCCGCGAAGCATCAGTTTTGCCAGATCGCTTCTGGAGGCATTGCTCAGCCGGGCGAGGGCAGGCATCAGGGCAACTTCGGTTTCGGTAAAATCGCTGCCAAAGGGGAAGAGCGGCAAGTGCCCCGCTTCCCGCGCCTCTCTGAGCGCTGCTTCCAGATGTGCGGGCGTATTGTGGCGCTGTCTTTCCGGGATTTCGTAGTGGGCTGCGATCTTGCCGGCCTTCTTCGCCTGTTCAAGCAACTCCGGCTGGAAACGGGAATCCGCGACGGAAAGCATTTCGGCAATCACATCGCTATCTGTCTTTCCCCGCAGATCTGCGATGCCGTATTCAGTCACCACAATGTCGCGCAGATGCCGCGGGATAGTGGTGTGGCCATAGGAAAAGACGATGTTCGAGACCGTCTTGCCTTTTTTGCTGCGTGTGGCGCGCACAGTGATGATCGAGCGCGCATCCTCGAGTGCAAAGGCCTGCGCGACGAAATTATACTGACCGCCCACGCCGCTCACCACACGTCCGTCCTCCAGCCCGTCTGATATGACGGCGCCTGTCAGTGTCGCCATCATCGCTGTGTTGACAAAGCGTGCCTTCTTGCGGGCGGCCCGCTTGCGCTCTTCATCGCCATGCAGGTCGTTCACGAAAGAAACGGGCACCATCGAGATGCGGGCGCGCTCCTCCGGCGTCATCTCCCGCAGACGCCGATAGAGCGATTTGGAACCAAGAAAGAAGCCGCCATGCACGAGCACACCGTCGACCTCGCGTTTCAGAACACCCGCCTCAATGAGGTCGATAAAACACTCGACCAGCATTTCGCTGGCGCCATAGAGCCCTTCCTCGAAAGGTACTCGCTCCTCGCCTCGAACATTCAGAGCAGAGGCGGTTGCCGCAAAGATTTCGTTGTTCAGATGACGCAATACCAGCGCGCGTCCAATGGCGTCCCCGATCGAACCTATGCCGATCTGGAGAGTGCCGCCATCGGGTACGAGGCTCGCAACATGAACCCCGATAGCGTAGTCAGCCAGCGATACGGGTTCGCGTGGCGGAGCAAAGAGTGGAAACTGAAGCGCTTCGTTGTCGAGAAGAAAGTCGAACTCGGCTGCCTCGACTTCCGCCTCGCCGCCCATATAGGGAAGCGCCAGATTTGTCTCGCCAGCACAGATGAAATCGGCCTTCCCATCGCGCCGGGCTTTCAACAGGTCGATTGTTATGTCGGGATTTGAACTCAGACTGAACTGGTCACGAGAATCCGACGGCGCAACCAGCTGGCCCACGACATTGACATTCCTCTCGAGAATATAGCGCAGCGCATGGGTGTAGTTGGCGGAAATATAGTTCTGCTGCTGCCGCGGCGAGTTGAGCCAACGCCCGGCCTGCATGAAGAACTCATTGACCTCAATGTTCGGCGGCAGCGCGCCGGCGTGGAGCGCATTCGCGTAAACAAGGTCAGGGTAGCCCTTGAATAACCGCTCCAGAACCGGACTCAGAAAACGGCGTTCGAGGTCGCTTGAAGGGCGCGGCACTTCAAGCGTCAGCGCGGTAAAAATTTGCAGTGAAATCGAGGGGTCGTCGATGGCACGGCGGACCAGCGCATTTGCCAGATGGTTCGGCTTGCCGAGACCGAGCGGCAAAGCCATGACGATCTTCTTGCCCACCCGTGAGATAATTGCATCCGCAAGGGCAGCGGCATCGTCAAAAGTCGTGGGCGAACTGGACAAGGTCTGTTGTTACCGGATTCTGGGTCTGCTCGGCTTTGTTCTTCAGTCTATCAGCCGCCCGACCGGCTCGCACCCGCTTCTCCATAGGCGCGGCTCAGAAATTTCCTGCCAATCCATGCCCATTCATCTTGGCCGTGGAGAACGCAAGTCAAGGCGTACCCGGTCGATTTCCGCCTATTCCGCGCCTTCGGGCCGGGGGCGTATCGGGTCGCCCGCTCCCGACGCCATCTCCTGCTCCAGGCGGCGTTTCGTATCGCCGGGTGAACCTGTGCCCCGGGCCAGCAATTGATAGGTGACCGGCACCACGAAAAGGGTGAAGGCCGTGGTAGCGATGATACCGGAGAAGATAACGACGCCAATGGCGGCCCTTGTTTCCGCGCCGGCGCCAAAGGATAGGATAAGCGGCACGGCTCCTGCGGCCGTCGTAATGGCCGTCATCAGGATCGGACGGAGACGAATACCGGCAGCTTCGATCAAAGCGTCGTGAAACCCGCGACCCTCGTCGCGCAGCTGGTTCGCGAACTCCACAATGAGAATGCCATTCTTTGCCGCGAGACCGATCAGCATGATGAGACCGATCTGCGTGTAGAGATTGATCGTTCCGCCCGTGAGCCAGATGCCGAGAAGCCCGCCGGCGATAGCGAGCGGCACCGTTGTGATGATGATGATCGGGTGAATAAAGCTCTCGAACTGTGCGGCAAGCACGAGGAAAACCACGACGAGGCCCAGAACGAAGATGAAGGCAAGCGCGCTGCCGGATTTGACCAGGTCGAGCGATTGGCCGCGATAGTCGATCGTGACCCCGGCAGGCAGCTTCTCCCGTGCAAGTCCTTCGAGGTAGTCGAGTGCTTCACCAAGCGTATAACCATCCGCAAGGGCCGCCTCGATGGTGATGGCGCGTACGCGATTATAACGGTTGAGGCTGGATGGGCCTGCCATTTCGCTCACTGTTACGAGATTCGCGAGCGGAATGAGCTCACCCGACCGCTCGGAGCGTACGAAAAGATTGCTCATGTCGCTCGGCGTACGTTGGCCTGCGCGCTCGCCTTCGAGGATAACGTCGTACTCCTCGCCATCCTCGATGAAGGTCGTTACCCGGCGAGAGCCGAAAACGGTTTCGAGCGTCCGGCCGATATTGTTTACGGTCACGCCGAGGTCGCCAGCATTGTTCCGGTCGATCTCGACGCGAAGCTGCGGCTTGGTTTCCTTGTAGTCGTGGTCGACGCCGGTAAGTCCGGGATTGTTTTCAGCGATGGCGGCGAGAAGAATATCGCGCCATTCGCGGAGCTCTTCATAGGTTCCACCGCCAATGACGAATTGCACCGGCTTTGATGTGCCGCCGCCAAAACCCCGGCGCATCACAGGCGAGATGGTAACGCCGGGCAGATCGGCCGTGCGAGCCTTCACATCGTCCATGATCTCCCAGGCCGAGCGGCGCTCGCTCCAGTCGTTCAACACGGCAATGGCAATGCCGGAATTGAAGGTGGCACCGCCGCCGAACGAGCGCGGCGCGCGGACGAGTAGCCGGCTGATCTCCCCATTTTCGACCAGCGGCATCATTCGGTCTTCGATCTCGTCCATATAGGCTTCGATATATGAGTAGGACGACCCTTCCGGCGCGTTCACCATCACGAAGAAAGCGCCCCGGTCCTCCCGTGGCGCATATTCCGAGGGAAGTATCGTGAAGAGCCCATAGGCCAGAACGGCAAGGATGCCGAGTATGCTGAACATAAATACAGGTCGGTGGAGTGCTTTTCCGAGCGACGAGGCATACCAATTCTGTGTGTTCTCGAACGCTCGATCCACGGCGATATTGAACCGCGTGTGGTTGGAGGTCGGCTTCAGAATCTTCGAGGAGAGCATGGGGGAAAGGCTCAGCGCGACGAGGCTGGAAAAGGCGACGGCCGCCGACATGGTGATCGCGAACTCCGAAAACAGCCGCCCAACCGATCCTTCGATGAAAGCCAGCGGCAGGAAGACCGAAATCACCACAATCGTTGTTGCAATGACAGCGAAGCCGACCTGCCGTGCGCCGTTGAATGCGGCGACGAGTGGCGTCTCCCCGGCCTCCATGCGGCGATAGATGTTCTCAAGCACCACGATCGTGTCATCGACAACGAGCCCGATGGCCAGAACGAGCGCCAGCAAGGTCAGCAGATTGACGGAAAAGCCGAGTATATAGAGGACGAGGAACGTCGCTATGACCGACACAGGGACAGTGACCGCAGGCACAAGTGTTGCCCGGGCACTGCCGAGAAAGACAAAGATCGTCAGGACGACGAGGAAGATCGCGATGCCGAGCGTCTTGTAAACTTCGCTGATTGCCGACTCGATGAACACACTGGTGTCGTAGCTCTGCTTCAGCGCCATTCCTTCAGGCAGTGAGGACGCCAGGCGCGCCGCCTGGGCCTTGACGCCGTCCGTCACGGTGATCGTGTTCGCCGTCGACTGCTTGATGATGCCGACACCGATCATCTTCACTTTGTTGCCGCGAAAGAACGTCCTGTCCTCGGCGGCCATGCGTTCGACACGCGCGACATCGCCAAGCCTCACCAGATAGCCGTCTTTACCCTGGGCGAGGACAAGTTCGCGGAAATCCTTTGGCGTCTTGAAGCTCCGCTCGACGCGTGCCGTAAATTGCCGCTGGGCGGATTCGATATTGCCCGCGGGAAGTTCGACATTCTCGGCTATCAGCGCCTGCTCGACATCGCCGACCGTCAGCTGTCGGGCTGCAAGTGCATTCCGGTCCAGCCATATCCGCATGGCATAGCTTCGCTCACCGCTGAGCCTTACCCGCGCCACCCCGTCAAGCGTGGAAAAACGGTCGACAAGATGGCGTTCCGCATAATCCGTCATATCCAGAACGCTCATGCGGTCGCTCACGAGGTTGAGCCACATGATGACGTCGTCGCTTGAGTCTTCCTTGCGGATGTCCGGCGGATCGGCCTCGGCGGGAAGGTCGTCCACGATTCCCGATACGCGGTCGCGTATGTCGTTCGCGGCCGCATCGACGTCTCGTCCCGGGTTGAACTCGATGGTGATGCGCGAGCGGCCATCTTCGCTGGACGACTCGATGTAGGAGATGCCCTCGATTCCCGCGATACGTTCTTCGATGGGTTCGGTGATGCGTGTCTCGATGACGGCCGCCGCCGCACCGCGATAGTCGGTGGTGATCGAGACGATGGGCGGGTCAATATCGGGATATTCACGAAGCGGCAGGCGGTCAAAGGCGACAAGGCCGAACGCGACGAGCAACAGGCTGATGACGGCGGCAAAAACCGGCCTTGTAACGGAGATATCCGAAAGCTTCATGCCTGCCTCGTTAGCGCACGGTCGTGGTTTCGTCGCTCAGCCCGCCCAGCGTTTTGATGACCCCTTGCTCTTCGACGATGTGCACAGGCTGTCCGTCGCGAAGCTGCATGGTGCCATGTGTGACAACGCGTTCGCCTTCACTGAGGCCGCTCAGTATCTCGACCTCACCCAGACGTCGAGCACCAGTGTGAACTTCGCGGCGGTGCGCAATGGGGTTTTTCACGCCCTCGGTGACCCCGTCCTCAATGACAAAGACGAAATTCTGTGTGCCGACCGGAATGAGGGCTTCTTCAGGGATGACCAGCGCCTGTCGCGGGTTTCGCAGAAGCTGAACCGTCATCAGAAGGCCCGGCTTTAATGCATGGTCGGGATTGTCGATCAGCGCGCGGGCGGTAAAGGAGCGCGTCACCGGATCGACCTTGCTTGAGACACTCCGGATTTCACCCTTGAACTGAATGCCGGGTAGCGCCGTCGTGGCGGCGACGATTTCGAGGCCGGGCCGGATCGTTGCGAGGTAGGCGGCGGGAACGGTGAAGTCGAGCTTGATAGGGTCGAGGTCATCAAGCGTTGTGATGACGCTTCCGGGCGTCACGAGGGTGCCGACACTGATATTGCGAAGGCCCACAATGCCATCGAAGGGCGCCCGGATTTCACGGTCGGCAAGGCGCGCGGCGGCAGCATCGCGGTTGGCTTCCGCTTCGCGTAGCGCGGCAAGGCGCTCTTCGAGTTGAGCTGTTGTCGTATATTGGCGGCTTTCAAGCTCGCGCGCCCGCTGATAGGCCGTCCTGCGTTCACTGAGAATCGCTTCCGCGGCTGCGAGAGCGGCGCGCTGCTCCGCGCGCTGGAGGGCGACGAGGAGATAATCTTTCTCGACTTCCTGCCCGTCCTCGAAGTGGATCTCGACAATCTTGTCCGACACATTCGCCGTGATCGTTACGCTCTCATTGGCAAAGGTCGTGCCGAGCGCTTCCACCCTGTCGACAAAGCCATCGCTTTTCACCGAGGTGACAATGACATTCTGTGGTTCTTCCTCTGCTTGCGCGGGCACGGCAAGCAGCATGACGGCAAGGGCGAGAGGTATCAGAGGGCGCATGGGCTCTCCGGCAATACGCGATTCAAACAGGGCACAATGACACGGTGTGTCGACACGAGGGGACAATACCCTCAACTTGTTCCCGAGTCCGCCGCTTTCAGTCCTGAACCATGCGAGCAGACGCCGGAAAGCTTCACTTTTCCGTGTAGGGCGGCACGATGGCAGGCCGCGTCCCGCTTCTCGAGATCGACAGGCTGAGCAGGATCGCGGGGATGAGGCCGAGCAGCACGATCATCAGCGCCGCAGTGCTGGCTTCACCCAGTTTTTCGTCGGAGGCGAGGCGATAGGTACGTGTCGCCAGCGTCTCGAAATTGAAGGGACGGAGGAGAAGCGTGGCGGGCAGCTCCTTCATCACGTCGATAAAGACGATGAGGGCTGCGCTTGCGAGGGCGCCGCGCAGGAGGGGCACGTGGACGGCGGAAAGAACGCGGCGCGGGGCGGCGCCAAGGCTTCGTGCGGCAGCATCAAGTGTCGGATGGATTTTTCCGAGCCCGCTATGCGTGGCGTTATAGGCCGCAGTCAAAAAGCGCGCCACATAGGCGAAGACCAGCCCTGCGACCGATCCGGTGAGGATAAGTCCGGGTGAAAAACCGAGCCCTTCAACGGCATCCGCAAAGGCATGATCGATCCCTGTCGAGAGCGTAAGAATGCCTATGGCGATCATCGCGCCGGGCAGCGCATAGCCGAGTGTCGCAAGACGGATCGACACGCGATTGAAGCGCGTCGGATGCAATCTCTCGCCATAGGCAAGCAAAAGAGCCAATGTGGTCGCAAGGACGGCGGCAAGGGCGGCCACGAGCAGGCTGTTCCAGGCGAAGTCGAGGAAGTTGCGGCCGAGCATCGGATCGCCTTCGATGATGGCGTAGCGCAGGAGAACCGCCACGGGGACGATGAAGCCGAGAATGATGGGCAGCGCGCAGGCAATAGCGATGGCGGTACCCGCCAGCCGCCCGAGTTTGCGAGGCGCGGGGGCCATGTCGCGCGATAGCGGATTGGCCACACGGCCCCGCCGGCTCGCAATCTCGATGAAGACAAGCGCAATGGCAAAAATGAACAGCCAGGCAGCGATTTGCGCGGCGGAAAGGGCATCGCCCAGATTGAACCATGTGCGAAAGATCCCGGCTGTGAGCGTGGGCACAGCGAAATAGTCGACGACACCGAAGTCCGAGATCGTTTCCATCAAAACGAGAGCAAGACCGCCCGCAATTGCCGGGCGCGCGCAGGGCAGGGCGATGCGCAGAAAGGCCCGCCACGGCTTTGCGCCGAGAATGCGCGCCGCATCGAAAAGGGCAGCGGACTGCCGCTCAAAGGCGGTTCGCGCAAGAAGATAGACATAAGGGTAGAGAACGAGGCTCAGCATCACTGCCGCACCGGGTAGCGAGCGCACCGGCGGAAAATAATAATCCCCGACATGCCAGCCGGTGATACCTCTGAGCGCGCTTTGCACAGGCCCGGCGAAGGAAAGAAGGTCCGTGTAGACATAGGCGACGATATAGGCGGGTGTCGCAAGCGGCAGGACGAGCGCCCAATTGAAGAAGCGACGGCCGGGAAACTGCGTGGAAACGGTGAGCCATGCGGTACCAACACCGACGAAGGCGGTCATCGCCGCGACGAGCGCCATGAGCTGCAACGTGTTGAAGATATAGCCTGGAAGAACGGTCGAGCGCAGATGGGCCCAGTTCTCGCTTGCCGGTGCCGTGAGGCTCCAGAGCACCGTGAGAGAGGGGGCGAGCACGATCAGTGCGATACCAAGCGCGGTGAGCGTCCAGCCCGAACCGAGCCGCAGCTTCACCCGTTCCCTGAAACCCGCGCCCCCGGGGTGGCGATCTTTTTCCGTGACTGACATGGGCTTGTTGTGACAAATACCGCGACGGGCGGCAAAGTAATTTTGCTACGCATTCGCACGATATACGGCAGATACATCCCGTCGCGAGAGGTGTTTTAATGTCCTTGGCCTTCCGGAATGTCGGCCACAGCTATGGCGGCCATCGGGTGCTGTCCGGCGTATCGCTGGAAGCGCGCCCGGGCGAGATCCTTTGTCTGCTGGGGCCGTCGGGAAGCGGCAAGACGACTTTGCTCAGGCTCGCAGCAGGGCTGGAAGCGCTGCAGGAGGGAAGCATTGACCTTGGCGATGTGCGGCTTGCCGCACCGGGCCGCGACGTGCCGCCCGAAAAGCGTTCCTTTGGCATGGTGTTTCAGGACCATGCGTTGTTCCCGCATCTGAACGTCGCGGAAAACATAGCCTTTGGCCTCGCCGGAAGGCCGAAAGGCGAAATTCAGGACATTGTCGCGAGCCGCTTGAAGGCCGTCGGACTTGCAGGCTTCGAGAGCCGTTATCCCCATACATTGTCAGGCGGACAGCAGCAGCGGGTCGCCTTGGCGCGCGCCCTCGCGCCCTCACCTGCGGCCATGTTGCTTGATGAACCCTTTGCGAGCGTCGACGTCACGCGCCGCCGCGAGCTGAGAGAGGAAGCCCGCCGGGCGCTCAAAGCCGCCGGTGTCGTGACGCTGGTGGTGACGCACGATCCCGACGAGGCGATGGAAATCGCCGACCGGATTGCTGTCATGGAAGGCGGGCGGATTGCCCAGTGCGCAGCGCCCGACGAACTCTATGCAAATCCTGCAAGTGCTTTGGTGGCCTCGCTTTTCGGTGAGGCGCAGCGTTTTCCCGCCGTGATCGACGATGGTGCGGCGGTGATGGCCTATGGCTCCTTGCCGGCTGAAAATTTCAGCCAGGGCATGGCGGCCGAGGTGATCGTGCGGCCCGAAGCCGTGACCCTGGAACTTGCGGATGGCGCCAACGACGCCTTCCGTATTGGCGATATCCGGTTTCTCGGGCGGGACTGGCTGGTCCTCCTGTCGAGCGAGAGTTTCCCGAACCTCGAACCGCTTCGCGCCCGCGTCGATGAGCTTGCTGGCTTTGCCATTGGCGAGGCCGTTTCCGTGCGTTTCGATCCGTGCGGAACCTTCGTTTTTGCGGCCTGACGCGACCTTTCGTCCTCTCGGCCTGCTTGCGCCGGGCCTGTTCCTCGGGGTAAGCTCCCATCTGCAATTGCAAGTCGTTATCAAAATTACGGACAGCCCATGTTTCGTCTGCTTACCGCCGTTCTCATCCTTGCCTCTGGTCTTGCTGTCGCCGTCGGCGCGAAGGCCGAGACGCAGGAGGTCAATATCTACTCCGCCCGTCACTACGACACGGACCTTGAACTCTATGACCGCTTTACCGAGCAAACGGGCATAAGCGTAAATCTGATCGAGGGCGGCAGCGACGAGCTGATCGCGCGGCTCGAACGCGAAGGAAAGCAGAGCCCTGCGGATATTCTGGTGACGGTCGATGCGGGCCGGCTGTGGCGCGCGGAGGAAAAGGGGCTTTTCTCGCCGGTGCGCTCCGAGGTGCTGGAATCGCGGATTCCCGCGCATTTGCGCCACCCTGAGGGGCTCTGGTTTGGCCTCTCGAAGCGCGCGCGGATCATCATCTACAACAAGGAGATGGGCCGCCCGGAGAAGCTCGAAACCTATGACGACCTTGCCGACCCCGTGCATAAGGGCGAGATCTGCATGCGCTCCTCGTCGAACATCTACAACATTTCGCTGCTGGCCTCTCTGATCGAGCATGAAGGCCAGGAAGCCGCAGAAAACTGGGCGAAAGGCGTGATGGCGAACCTCGCGCAGCAACCCCAGGGCAACGACACGTCGAACATCAAGGCGGTGGCGGCGGGCGAATGCCGGATTTCCGTGGTGAACACCTATTATATCGGCCGCATGCTCGGCTCGGACGATGCCGCCGATGTGGCGGTCGCGGAAAAGGTGGGCCTCATCTTTCCGAACCAGAATGACCGCGGCACGCATGTAAACATCTCCGGCGCGGGCGTGATGAAATACGCACCCAATCGCGAAAACGCCATTAAATTCATAGAGTTCCTGACCGGGGACTGGGCGCAGAACGCCTTCACGCAGCTGAACCACGAATATACGGCGGTGCCGGGCGCGATGAAGACATCCCCGGTGAAGGGCACAGGCCCCTTCAAGGAAGATGCGATCAATGCGAGTGCGCTGGGCGAAAACCAGGCCGAGGCGGTGCGCATTTTCGACCGCGCAGGCTGGCAGTAAGCGGGGATAAACAGGCCCCGAAACGGTCCGACTGTCACACAAACGTCATCGGAACGTCACAATACGAAAAAGAGCCGGGTACGGATGATTTCCTGCCCGGCTTTCTTGTGCCCGCTTCGGGGATTACCTGACCCCGGAAGCGATGTGAAGCGGGGATAACTAGACCAGCACCGCGCGCGACCCGTTCTCGCGGGTGAGGATTTCCACCTCGACCTCGAAACAGGCCCCGAGCCCCTCGCTCGTCATGACCTCGCCGACCGGACCGGCGGCGAGCAGACGGCCGCCACGCAGCAGGACCACATCGTCCGCATAAGCGATGGCGAGGTTGAGGTCGTGAATCGCGGCAAGGACGCCGACACCTTCTTCGGCAAGGCGGCGCGCAATGTCGAGCACCATGCGCTGATGACGAAGATCGAGGGCGGAAGTGGGCTCGTCGAGAAGGAGGTAGCGTGGCGGACCGGATTTCCCCGCCGGACGCCAGACCTGGGCAATGGCGCGCGCGAACTGCACACGCTGCTTTTCGCCGCCAGACAGCGTCTGGTAGGAGCGGTGACGGAAGGTGTCGATCCCCGCAAGGCGGCAGGCGGCGGCGATGGCGTCATCATCTTCATGCTGTTCGGGCGTACCCGAAAAGGGGAGGCGGCCAAGCTCGACGACCTCTTCGCAGGTGAAGGCGAAGTCGAGCCCGGAATCCTGAAGCAGCACGGCACGGCGCCGCGCGAGGGCCTCTCCCCCATGCGCGCCAAGCGGCGTGCCTTCGAGCACGACATCTCCCCCGTCGGGACGGCGTTCTCCCGCAAGCACGGAGATGAGCGTCGACTTGCCCGCGCCATT
>AZIJ01007537.1_pt1 | contig 21378 bp, 20 predicted proteins | sample 359151 | NCBI WGS metagenome assembly AZIJ01 (sample SAMN02429718, study PRJNA222666) | marine sediment metagenome | biome: Sediment sample; isolation source: enrichment culture of sample MGS-ElMAX(UA) from oil contaminated site at the... | place: Egypt: El Max | collected 2013-01-23 | depth 9.22 m m | reverse complement strand
TAAATTACTCCGTAACAATCCTCTTTAACTTCCTAAGCCCCTTATTTTTTTAATTAGTCTGATTTCAGGGATTATTACCCATAAGAAAATCATCAAAGAATTCTTTGTTTTCCGATCTTATAAAGGACAACGATCTTTACTCGACCTACACCATATAACGGGCATTGTGACGTTTCCTTTTTATTTGATTATGGGGTTTACGGGCTTATTGATTCTATTTTATCTAGTATTGCCGTGGGGACTGTCGCAGCATTATGGGAAAGCTGGGATTCCTCAATTTTATAATGAAATGCAGTATATAGAGATGGCGAAACCCTCTACATCATCGTCATCTAAAACAATGCAGCCGTTTAAAAAATTTATTGAGCAATTACCAGCTCAGACACAAACAGGGGCATTTTTAGATAAATTTGAAGTAAGAAAACCCAATACAGCGGATGCAGTGATTAGTTTTGAATATAACTATAAAAATATTATCACCTTAAATACACCTCAATATATTTTTGCGGCAAATACGGCTGAGTTACTTGAGCAGCCAAGAAACTTAAGTGCTGTGGCTCAGTTGGCTTCATCGACGTATGGCATTCATCTTGGTTATTTTGCATCGATGTGGATGCGTTTTATTTTGTCGTGCATGGGTATTATTGGCTGTGTAATGTTGATAGCAGGAGCATTACTATGGCAAAAGAAGCGAATCAAAGCCCAAAATAATTTTAGTTATAAATTAGTACAACAACTGAATTTCTTTACCTTTTTAGGGCTTCCTTTGGCTTCCGCAGCTTATTTATTCGCTGGGCGAATATTACCTGCAACGTTTGAAAGCAGAAGCAGCTATGAAGTGGCTACTTTTTTTATGATTTGGATTTTGAGCCTGTTATTCAGCTTAACTTTAAGTGTTCGCAAAGCGATTTTATCTTTGTTGATCGTTACGGCATTGGTCTTGCTCATGATTCCAATCAGTAGTTTTATTACAGTGCCTGAAGCATCTTTATTAAATAGTACAGTTCAAGGTCAGTGGTGGTTGGCTGGTGTTGATCTCGCTTTTCTATTGCTTGCTTTGGCTTATATCGCAGCAATCCTTTTCTATCTCAAAAAGTTTAAAGTATCTGGAGAGATAAAATGAGTTTTGCAGCATTGTTTTGGTCCTTAGCCGCCGTGATGCAGGGCTGTATGTTGAGTCAGTTTGGTCAGAAGCATCTGAAATACGATGGGTTAAACCAAAATCTTAAAAGAGTTTTGCCTTGGCTAACTGTTTTATTCCTGGTGCTTTCATTGCTAATGAATTGTCATTATGAAGGTTCTTCGGTAGGGCCATTAACATGGCTATTCGTGATACTAACAACAGCATTTTTTTTACAAGTACTTATTTTTTATCTATTTAGAAAATATTTCATTTTGATTTGGTTAGGTTCGATCATTTTCGCTTTTATTTTTACAGCACTAGAGCTTTTAGCGTTTATTTAAGCTTTTCAAGGTAGAAGCGAATACGCTCTTATAAATAAATTAAATTAACAAAAAACAAGAAAAATAAACTCCACGATTTAATGAAAACAATTATTATTATCATTTAATGGTAAAAGCAAGGAACTATATAATGCTTACGCTTTCACAAAAACTTCCAGACTATTTCGAATACTATGAAGACGGAACGCAATACTATTTGCGTCAAGTACAATACCCGCAAGATATTCCGCTTTTACACCAATGGATGCATGAACCGCATGTGATTCCTCAGTGGCAATTGAATAAGTCAGAACTAGATTTACAGGTTTATTTTGACAAGATGCTGGCAGATGATCATCAACGTTTATTGATTGTTGGAATAGATGGTAAAGATGTAGGTTATACCGAAATTTATGAAGGGAAACGTGATCGTTTAGGCCGTTATTACGAAGGAGATGATCAAGATCTAGGTTGGCACTTACTGTTTGGTGATAAGTCAGTTTTTGGTAAAGGTTTCTTACGTCCAACCATTCGTTTACTAAGTTTTTATATTTTTGAACATTCGCAAGCAAAAAAAATCGTAGGTGAACCTGATCATACCGTTAAGCCATATGCGGCTGTAGTCGAAGAAATGTGTTATGAAAGCCAACGGTTAATTCCAATGCCAGAAAAAACAGCGATGTTGTACTACTGTTATCGAGAGACTTTTTATAATAAGTTCGAGAGCTATTTCAAAGCTTCACAACAACAATCAGAGGCTCAACCAGCCTAAATCTCGTAAATAATTTGAGTGTTGCAACTGAGACATGCGGTTAGCTATGTCTCAGTGATAATCATAGCTTTGGATATTTATTCACATTTTAAAGCCTAATCAACGTAATTTGGCTGAAGGTCTTAGACATTTAATCTCTGTATAGATTGATCCATATGATCAAATAGCACTCATATTTTATATAGTTATGCAAGTCAACTTCCCCATAAATTACAATTATAGTGTGGGTTTGAAATGATTTGATTGTTTTTTGATCAAATTTATTTCATTTATTTACAATTCGGATTTTATGCTCATTTTTTAGTTAATCTATAAAAAGCGATAGTAAAAGAAAGGAGTACAGGAGTACAAATGCTTATTTTTCATGATTATCCTGTTCAAGGGGCGCTTTTTGACATGGATGGGACGATGTTTGACACGGAACGTTTACGTTTTCAAACATTGAAACAAGCTTCAGAAGAGCTCATTGGACAGGAATTCTCTGATGACTATTTAATGCAATGTTTGGGACTGAGTGCTCGAACTGCTGAAGAACTAGCGAAAAAGTTCTATGGTGAGGATGTACCTTACGCGCAAATAAGAAAGCGTGCTGATGAACTAGAGTTAGAATCAGTTCGTATGAATGGTGTACCGATTAAAAAAGGTCTCATTCAGGTATTAGAGCGACTACGCAAGTCTGGTTTGCGTATGGCTGTTGCGACTTCAAGTCGTAGAGCAATCGCTGAAGAATATTTAATTAATGCAAATGTATATAAGTTTTTCGATTTACTGGTTTGTGGGGATGAAGTAGAGCGTGGTAAGCCTCATCCAGAAATCTTTTTAAAAGCGGCACAAAAACTAAATCTACAGCCACAACAATGTTTAATGTTTGAAGATTCTGAAAATGGTATTTGTTCTGCGAGTGATGCAGGCGGTATCACGATTTTATTTAAAGATATTAAAGAACCAAATGACCGAATGTTGTCTAAAGCAAAATTCTACTATCAAGACATGTATGAATTTTTGAATGCTTTGGATGAATATACCCCCGAAATCGGTATGCCACATTTACAAGAACCATTTCCACAAAGTCTGAATCAGCTTACTGTTGGTATTCATGGCTTTGGCGCAATTGGTGGTGGGTATATTGCCCAAATTTTATCGCATTGGGATGGTTACACGCGTCCAAAACGAATGCTAGCATCAACGCGAAATCGTTTATATCTTGAGTCTGTAAATAGCTTTGGTAGTTATAGTATTCGATATGGTCAGTCTTCTTATGATGAGCGTATTGAAAATCTAAGCGTGATTGACGCTGATAATGAACAACAAATGCTCGAGATGTATATGCAATCGAGTTTAATCGCACTTTGTCTCCCAGAACAGGCGATTGCATCTGAAGCAAAAATTATTGCTAAAGGGCTGTTGGCGCGTTTTATGTCTCAGGATATGCAGAACAATGAGCCAATCACATTTCTGATTATTCTCAATAAAGTATGTGCCAAGTATTTGGTCTTGAAAAATATTCGAGAAGCTTTGCTTGAAATTACAGATGAAGATATTGCTGAGCACATTTTAAGTGAACATTACTTCTGTGACACCGTCGTGAACAGAATGGTTTCAAAACTCACCGATCAAGCTTTATATCGCCAGTTAAATATTAAGCATCGTCTGTTTAAGCAGTATCAGTCTGATCTTAATGATGAAACCATTGAGCTTTCGGATGAAACTGCTTTAACGGAAAAGCAAGAACAGCAAATTACTAATTGTCTGGAAGATATGCGTGGACAATTCCAAGCAGGTCAGTTCTTACAAAATATGGACTTAATCTTGTTCCATAGTGAAACGGATATGCCGATTTATGTTGAAAATCGCAGTCCATTATTGAGTAAGATGCGCCAAATGATTTTGGTTGATCAAATTTCAGATATTCAGATCATTAAGAACCGTTTATGGAATGGTTGTCATGCAATGCTAGCGTGGTATGCAAGTACCATCGGTCATGAAATGATTGGTATTGCAATGGCCGATTCAAAGATCAAGAAATATGCGGAACAGGTTGTCGATGAAGTGAAACTAGGTTTGGTTAATATTGTACCGAATCAAGCCAAAGAACTAGATCGTATGGCTGAAAGTTTCCTGAACTCATGTCGATCAGCTTATAAAGATCCATGTGAACGTGTCGCGCGTGATCCGCTGCGCAAGCTTAACTTCAATGAGCGTGTGTTTGGAAGCATTGAAAATCATATTCATCAACAACTTCCTTATCAAAATTTATTGAAAGGTGCAGTATATGGTTATGTCTATGCACTTAAAAATTTAAATCTTGATGGTGAAGAGGTCGCACAACATCTTCACAAAAACATTGCTCAGATGGATATTACGGATAGCCAGAAGAAAGTTTTGTCAGGTTTGGTTGTGCAAGGCATCCAAAATGAACTGAAAGAAACAGGTCTTCAATTCGATTTTTTGAGTTTAGAACTTAATCCTGAATATGCCTAAAGCGATACACGAAAAGCACTTTAATTCTTAAAGTCATTTATGTTTGAATAACACAACTTTCTATAAGTACTTAAAGTTGTGTTATTACAAGCATCTACTCAGCTCATTTCAACTGAACGCCGTGACTATCCTGAATGGCATCATGGTCGTTCAGATTTTGCTGTGTGGTATATCGAAATAGATCAAGCAGAAGTTATTCAGTATTTAGATAATATTAAAACAAAATTTTCAGACTTGTTGATCGATTCCAATCAACGGCAGTACCACATCACTTTATTCGTTTGTGGATTTCTAACGCCAAAATCTTCACATTATGATGATGACTTTGAGATCGATACATTAAAGCAGCAGATTCAGGCATTAAACTCGCTGGAAATAGAACCTTTCGAACTTGAAATTAACGGTTTGGATAGCTTCAGCAGTGCATTATTTCTACAAGTTGAAGATAACAATAAAATTTTAGCTAAGATTCGCAAGCAACTCGCTCAATATTCAGATGAAATAGCTGCACTTGAGTATTGTCCGCACATTACTTTAGGTTTGTATAACGATGCTTGGCAAAGTGATTTAGTGCTGGATCGTATTCAAAGCATTGCAATAAAACCATTTAAAATTCAGGTGAAATATTTAACTTTCGGCTATTATAAAGCTCAGATTTTACAAGGATTACTTTATCCTTATCACCAAATTAGATTAGGTTAAATATGTTACAACTGATTTTAGGCGGTGCTCGCTCTGGAAAAAGCCGTTTGGCTGAGCAAATTGCAAAAGATACTGGTTTGACAGTTACTTATGTTGCGACGGCACAAGCCTTAGATGAGGAAATGCAACAACGTATTCAACATCATCAACATCAACGCCCAGCAGATTGGCATTTATGTGAAGAACCCAGATTACTCGCGGATCAGCTTCAACTGCTAGATCAGGAAAATCATGTCATTTTGGTTGATTGCTTGACGTTATGGTTAACCAATCTATTACTATTAGATGATATCGCCTTACAGCAGATAGAAACAGAAAAATTATTAAATGTGCTACCGAAATTAAAATCACACATTATTTTAGTCAGTAATGAGACAGGATTGGGTGTTGTCCCAATGGGTGAAATAAGCCGTCGTTTTGTCGACGAAGCAGGGCGTTTACATCAAGCTTTAGGCCAAATCGCAAATACAGTGATGTTTTGTGTCGCAGGTTTTCCAATGATTTTAAAAGATGAGAAATAACATGTCTGAACAAGCTTCTTGGTGGTTAGCGTCTATTCAACAGCCTGATATCGCTGCACAATCACAAGCTGAGCAACGTCAACTACAATTGACTAAGCCTACAGGTGCATTAGGTGATTTAGAGCAAATTGCGATTCAGCTTGCGAGTTTACAAGGAACTGTTCATCCACAGATTCAACAACCTTGGATTACGATTTTTGCAGGTGATCATGGTGTTGTAGAGGAAAATATTTCAGCCTATCCACAAGCTGTCACACGTCAAATGCTGCAAAACTTTGCTTCAGGTGGCGCTGCAATTAGTGTAATTGCGAAACATCATCAAGCTCAGTTGCAAGTGATTGACTGCGGAACAGTAGGTGAGCCTTACCTATATACTGGCGTTGAGCGTCATTGTATTCGTTCTGGAACAGCGAACTTTGCACAGCAAGCCGCAATGACTGAGCAAGAATGCATTGCAGCCATGCAATTAGGGAAAGAGAGTGTTGATCTTGCTCGAGCTAGAGCGGCGGATATCTTTATTGCTGGTGAGATGGGTATTGGGAATACCTGTTCTGCATCAGCATTAGCCAGTCTGTTATTGAATGAAAGTGCTGAGCAACTAACAGGTGTTGGTACTGGCATTAATCATCAGCAACTTGCACATAAAGTTTCTGTCATTAATCAAGCAGTCAAGTTACATGCAGCACATGTTGCTGATGATGCTTTGAAAATACTTGCAGCTGTAGGTGGTTTGGAAATTGCAGCAATGACAGGTGCATATCTTCGTTGTGCACAGATTGGAATGCCAATCGTGGTTGATGGTTTCATTAGTTCTGTTGCTGCATTATGTGCTGTTCGAATCCAGCCTCAGACAAGGGCGTGGATGTTGTTTGGACATCAATCTGCTGAGTATGGTCATCAACGCATTTTAAAAGAGTTAGACGCGCAACCGATTTTAAAAATGAACTTGAGATTAGGTGAAGGCAGTGGTGCAGGTTCAGCGCTTTCAATGATTCAACTTGCGTGCACTTTACATAATCAAATGGCAACTTTTGCCGAAGCAGCTGTATCAGGAGATAAGGTTGCTGATTGATTTACTTCGGCACGGAGAAACGACTTTAAGTCATACCTTGCGTGGCCACACCGATGATGAGCTGACAGAACAAGGTTGGTTGCAGATGCAATCAACCATTCAGAGCAATATAGACAATGGTTCGTCTTGGGATGTCATCTTTACTTCGCCATTATGCCGTTGTCAGTTGTTTGCAGAACGATTAGCTGTAAAAATACAACGACCTCTCATCGTTAATTCAAACATCAAAGAAATGAACTTTGGTGACTGGGAAGGATTAACTACTCAGCATATTTATGAAAACTTTCCGGAGCAATTGGCAAATTTTTGGCAGTTTCCAACACAGTATCACGCGCCAAATGGTGAGTCTTTAGCCCAATTTCAGCAACGCGTGTTGATAGGTTTTGAAGAAATTTCAATTCAGATGCAAACCGATAATTGGAAAAATGCATTAGTTGTGACGCATGGTGGTGTCATCAAGTTATTAACCTGCCTCGCTAGAGAGCAACACCTCAATGATTTGTTAAAAATGCCAGCTGAATTAGGCAATCTATATCAAATTGAATTGTTAAAACCATTAGATCAATTGACGTTTATTGAACGAGTTTGACCACTTTCCTTTAATATTTATTATTTTAACGATGTAATAGAACTGTCATTGTCACTGCCTAAGATACATGACATTTCTTTATCTATAAGTAAATTAATTATGAAGATATTATTTAAAAGCAGTGCGTTATGTCTCAGTATTTTATTGACGGCTTGTAATAGTGATGATTCTCAAAATTCGCAAAAAACTCCTGATACAGATAACTCATCTAAATTTTATCAAACCAAAACACCTTACCAGCCACAGCAAGAAATAAAGACCTATGAGCAAATTCCTGAAGGTTATCAAGCAGTATTCACTGAATTAGTCGCTCGTCATGGCTCTAGAGGTTTATCAAGTATTAAATATGATTTAGCGCTTTATAATTTATGGAAACAAGCCAAAGCCGAGAATGCATTAACGCCGTTAGGTGAGCAATTGGGTGCTGATATTGAAACAATGATGAAAGCAAATATTTTGCTGGGCTATGGTATTGATGGTATTCGTCAGTTTGGTTATGGCAATGAAACAATTGCTGGGATAAAGGAACATCGTGGTATTGCAGATCGTTTATTACAACGTTTACCCACTTTATTTAAAACCGCAGCTGCTCAACCAGCGTCAATTTTAGTACAAAGTTCTGGTGTAGACCGCGCAATAGATAGTGCTAAATTCTTTACAAATGAATTGATTCAACAACAGCCTGAACTTAAAAATCAAATTACACCGCTTTCGTATACCAGTTTAGCCAGTAGTAGTGTTCCAACGATTGAAGATAGTGGTGTAGACCGTTTTAAACTTTACTTTCACAGCTTGAACCAAGAACAAGATTTAACACAGCCTTTATCTGTACAACAACAAGCGATTTATGATGCAAGTCAGGCTTATCAACAGTTTGAAGAAGATGATGCTGATTTAGCTAATAAATTAGATGAATTGGCTGAAAATACGCGTGCTGAACAGGTTGCAATGCGTGTGTTAACACCGATTTTTAAACCTGAATTTATTAAAAAATTAGGTACAAGCGGATATACTTTTTCGAACACTGGCTCTTACACCGTTACTGCTCCATCAGGGGAAACCGTGACTGAAAATGGTAAAGGAAAGAATAAGATTGCTAGTGTTGTAGATGCGGCTGCTTATATTTATGAGTTGTATTCGATCTCAGGTGGAATGCAGTCTGAGCTTAAAGGCGTGAGTTTTGATAAATATATGCCAACCGATGCAGCTAAATTTTATGCAGAATTCAACGATGCCGATGATTTTTATTCTAAAGGCCCAAGTTTTACCGAATCAAATGGTGTTACAAGTGCGATGGCACAAGGATTAAAACAGGATTTATTTAGTCAAGTTGATGCAGTTATTGAAAGAAAACAGTCGCATATTGCAGTTTTGAGATTCGCTCATGCTGAAATTATTATTCCATTGGCAACAAGTTTGGAATTAAATAACATGATGCAACCGTTGCCGTTACGTCAGACCTATAGCTATGACAACAGTGCGTGGCGAGGTGAAATAGTTTCTCCTATGGCAGCAAATTTACAGTGGGATATTTACCAAAATGCTCAGGGGAACATCTTGGTCAAAATGTTCTACAACGAGAAAGAAACCTTATTTAAGCCATCATGTGATTATGCGCGGACTAACTCAAATAGTTTCTACTATGACTATTTAAAATTAAAACAATGCTATCAAATGCAATAATCAACTGATCTTTTTTGATTGGGAATGGGCTTGCTATTCCCAATTTTATTTCTTCATAATCTGTCAATCAAAAATTATTGAATGAAGCTGATTAAATATGATGCCTTTTTGGATTGCCTTGCAATTTTTGACGGTTCTACCAGTTGAACTAAAAACGATGCCAAGTGCAAAACAAAATGGTCAAGCCATTCTTTTTTATCCTGTTATTGGTCTACTTATCGGTCTTATTTTATTTGCTTGTTCAATTCTCTTGGTTAAACTTCCAACCTTACTCATTGCAAGTATCATTCTTGTGTTATGGATTTGGCTAACAGGCGGGTTACATCTTGATGGTTTAGCGGATACTGCTGACGCTTGGGTGGGTGGTTTTGGTGATCCAGAACGCACATTGAAAATAATGAAAGACCCAACGTGTGGCCCGATGGGTGTACTCAGTTTAATTGTTGTTTGTCTTTTAAAATTTGCAGCTTTATATGTGCTACTAGAACAGCATTTAAATTACTTTTTGCTGATACTTCCTGTGTTAGGACGTTGTGTTCCTTTATTTCTTTTCTTAACAACACAATATGTACGTGAAAAAGGTTTGGGCCGCTCTTTGACTGATTATCTACCTAAAGTAGCTGGTTGGATGGTTTTTGTCATTACATTATCATTTCTTTGTCTGTATAGATGGTTGGGTTTTGCAGTTTTTATCTGCTTGATTTTTCTACTGACTATTTTGCGATCATTATTTGTAAAAAGAATTGGCGGGATTACAGGTGATACCGTTGGTGCAGCGATTGAATTAGTTGAAACGGGATTGATCATGACTGTGGTGATGGGTTCTTTTTATATTTAGATGCGAGTTTAGTGACTAATCTCCCTTATCAAAGAAAGATTAGTCTGATAGTTGTTAGCGTTTAGCTCGAATGAAAAAACCGAGAATGACGAGCAAAGCTATCAATCCAGCAATGGTTGCTAGAAGAATATCTCTTAGTGTCTTATCTATCGGCAACCATGTCCATTTATGTAGATAGGCAAAGCTGAATCCTTCCAAAGCATCTTGCTGCGTGACTTGAGCTGCGATCACACCGCTACTTGGCTCAATATAGACTCTAAGTTGATTACTCAAGCTCGTTTCTACTTTCACGACAGGCAAGCGTTTATTGATAAAACCGTACTCACCACCAAAGCTTGTGATCCAAGTTGCTTGTTTGAATTGATGAATAGATAGATTTAAGTAACTTGCTGCTAAGTTTTTACTTTGCTCAAGGACATCTAAATCTTCAGAGCTGTATGCATCAATCATTTGAATCGCGGGTGCCGTATCTTTTGAGTGACGGTGATGATCATGTTCATTCGCTGCGGTCATACTTCCTTGCAACTGAGGTTTGCCTGCCGATTCGATTAACCACGCTGCATGACTACGATCTGTACTAAATGCAATCGGTACAATGCTTAGACCCTGAACTGGATGTTGTGTAGCTCGTTTCCACGCGTCAGGACTTAAATCTTGTGTATGAAAAATAGGATTAAATACAGGTATTACAGGATTTTTATTCCAAATATGATAAAAGCCACTTATAACCCATAATAAGATAAATGTACTTAAGCTAACCGCAAGATAACGATGTAAAAATCGAATTGGTTTTTGACGTAGTCGATGGTTTTTACGATTGTGAATTTTAAAAAATAATCCAAATCCCATAAAAACTAAGCACAAGATTCCAATCAAGGCGAGCTGCATCATCAGTGATTGACCTTTCCAAGGTTGATCACCCCAAGTCCATGTATGACCTAAACGGAAAATTTTCGCCATCCACATTTTTTGATCATTTGATAATGTTGCAAGTCTTGATTGCGACGGATCAACATAGGCTCTAAGTCCATTATCATAATTGACACGCCAAACGGGGAGCAGACGGTTCACACTAGGATAATCATCACTAAAAGTCGTAATGATTTGTGCTGAAACAACCTGCTGTTTCGATAAGCCTGTGTACCAATTGGCTAATCGAATTACATTAAATTGTTCTGCATTTTTAATGATTTGACCAGTTCGGCTGTCGTAGTATTCAGCAATATTCTGCTTTGGTTTCAATATACGATAGGCAACTTGCTCAGGTGTTAGTTGTATCGTTTGTAATGCCGAAAACTGTTGAATTTTTTGCAGCTGTAAAACTTGATTTGCTGGTATTGCAGCATGCAAATCAAGTTGTTGAGATGGTGGCATTCGTTTTACAGGCTGAGGTTGTGTTGCACTCATAATAGGATGCAACACACCAGTTAAAGCCCACAATAAAACTAAAATGCCGAGAACTGTTCCAAAACTACGGTGCAGAGACAATAGCTTCTTAAGTTGCTTGGCATTCATATTTTATTTCCCGAAATGATAGCTTAAACCGACTAAATACGTTCGAGGCGCAGCTGGGGTATAGCTGACTTGGTTATTACTAAACGAAGTGCTTTCAGCATAATGAACATCCGTTGCATTTAGAATTTGTCCATAAATTTCATATGCAGCTTTACGGTAATTCGCACGTAAATTTAGAATGGTATGTCCATCATATTTTTCGGTATTAGCATCGTTAATCCAGTATGAACCGACATAAACACCTTCAGCCGAAAGTAAGAGTTCAGGCGTAGGTTTAAGTTGATATTCGACTGTTCCAAAGGATTTTGGTGCGCTTGGCATGGTATTGCCGCTGTAATCTAAAACACTAGATGGCTGAAACTCTTTGTATTCATGTTTTGCCCAACTACCAGAAAGTTTCAGGCGTTGATCAAACAAGTCACTAATTTTCCATGTCCCACCAATTTCAACACCTTGGTGCAGCGTTTTACCCGCATTGCGTGGTTCGCGTGTATTATCAGGTTTAGTATAGCTAATGACTTCATCTTTGCCATTTAAGCGATATAAAGTGATTTCTCCATCAAGACGATCATCAAAAAGCTTAAAGCGTAAACCCGCATCAATATTGTTAAATGTTGCTTCTTTTAGATCAGGTGTAACGAGGTTGGCACCATATAAGCTACTCACTTCTGGAGGAACAAAGCCCTGTGACCAGTTGCTATAAAGGTCCATATCAGGGGTTATATTCCACACAAAACCTAATTGAGGACTGGCTTTGTGAAAGTTACGTTTTTCATCAGGCGCACCAGTGACTTTAGAGGGTGTTAATTTATTATCATAGTCATAACTGATCCAGTCATAACGTGCGCCAGCAACTAATTTTAGATTTTCTACTGCCTGCCAGTTTATCTGACTGTAAAGGGCTTGGTTGCTGACATCGACATTAAAATCACGAAGTAATTGGCGTTGTTTATAACCTGTGTAAACTAAGGTGTTTGGATCACGGAACACTTCGATATCGTTGGTTTTGGCTTGATTCGGTGAGTGATCAGCCATCGCACCAACGATCAACTTTACTTGGTCGAAGTTCATCGAATGCTGTAAATTCAAACCATAAGATTGAAATGCATTATAAGTTGTTTGACCGCTATAAGTGCCAGTTGGCTTACCATTTTTGATATCTGTACGGATGGTGTAGCTAGGGTTTTGATCAGTCGTATTATCACGATAATATAAGGTCGCTTGGCTTTGTTGTTGGTCACTCCAGCTATGGCTGAGTTGCGAGGAGATACGAGTTGCATCAACCTCACGATAGGTAAATGTTTGATAGCTATAACCCGGACGTTTGTTATAGTCATCTGTATTTAAACTACCTGTCATATCCGCTTTGAGATGGTTATAACTGACAATATTTTTCAGTTGTGTTGCATCTGAAATATGCCAATCATGCCTTAAAGTCACACTTTGTTTATTACTTTCGGCGTGATCTTGCCAGCTATTACCACGATCACTCGCGTATGCGGAAATCCTTAAGCCATGTTCACCATATGCGCTATCAAAGGTGTTGGATGCACCCGCATCTAAACGGCGGTATCCCTCAGAACTGGCACTTAAACCTATATTTGCTGTGGGCGTTAAACTTGGTGCTTTAGTTAAAAAGTTAATCGTTCCACCAATCGCATTACTGCCGTATAAGCTACTCGCTGGACCACGTAGGATTTCTATATTATCGATCCCAGCCAAATTGACTTCGTATAACGCATTGTGGTTAAACACGCCCACAGGACGTATAGATAAGCCATCTTCTAAATATTGATAAACCGCAGCAGTCGTAATCGGTTGGCGAATGGACATCATGTGTTGTTCATTACCCAGATCATTCATACGGACACCAGGCGCTTGATTGAGCACTTGTCCAATGAATGTTGCATGTTTATCTTCGATATCTTGAGCGTTAATTTTACTGATTGCAGCAGGTGTATTGTTGATTGATTCACCTTCACGGTTTGCGGTGATCACAATTGTGGCCAATGTTTGCGGTTGTTCAGAAGGTGTAGCTTCAGCAAAAATGATTGAACTATAGCTCGCTGAAAGGCAGGCAGCGGTTAATACTGACAAACGGAATTGAGTAGTCATGTTGAACTCTATAAAAGCAATAAACAGGGCTGTACCACAGTGGTTTACTGGGCACGATGTAAAAATGCGGTTTATAAAGTGAGTGGTGGGGCTTGTTTTAAGGGAAGTGTGTAGAAGATACGGGGTATATGTAAATCTTCCGTCCATGTGTAGCAAAGGCAGCGTACACGGCTAAACCACGCCAAAAGAAAGATAAGTACAAAAGCAAGTAATGGTACGATCACAGCAGCATCTAAACCATGAGAACATAAAGGACAATGTTTCATTATTTGACTTGCAAGCGCAAAAACAGCCTGTGCATGTTCACTAAGATGCGAATGCTCAGCATGCTGCATATGCTGTTCGTGTTGCATATGATGCATCTTGTGATGATGAATTGAATGTGTTTCTGAAGCCATCAAGCTATTTTGTATATCTGTAACTTGGCAATGCATACAGCGCAGGTACGACACCTATATGCACCATTGTGGGCAAGAAGATATGCCAGAGTAAACAAAGCAAAGTTACCGCGCCTAGGGAGGCACGCCACTTTAGCAAGTGTTGACGGAAACTGGATTGCATATCAGCAAAGCGTCGTAGTAGAAACGTGGCAGCAGTATAATTAAAAAAATATTACAGATCAAAACGTATTGGATACATTTACAACAGAATTTATAGTGAATAAGAGACTTATCCCTTAATTATTCATGTAAATATATAAGGCTTTATTCGCTTGAATCTAAAATTGCAAATACGTTGAGATGCGACTAAGATAAATACGTTGAAATAAGGAAATGGCATTCTTCCTTGCAAAAACCGCCTCATCATTGAAATGAATTGAGGCTAATGATGCCTACGTTACCCTAAATTTATAAAGAATAAATAGGGTGCGTAGGACTACGCATTCTATTTATTGGAGATGCGTATGAAAGGTTATTTACTCAAGTTCTATATTGAAGAAAATGAAAATTACAAAGGAAAACTTTTGTATGAGTGGCTGCTGACCGAAGCCCAATCTATAGGTTTAAAAGGTGCAACTGTAAGTCATGGTGTTGAGAGTTTTGATCGACATGGAAAACTCCACGCCGCACATTTTTTTGAACTTGCTGATCGTCCGATTCAAATTGAGTTTGTGGTGAATATTGAGCAAGAACAATTGTTTCTTTCCACTATCTCTCAAGAAAACATTTCAATTTTTTATACCAAAACCCCAATTGAATTTGGTTATGTTGGACATAAGGAGAATAATAATGTCTAAGGTTATTTCAGGTCTGAATATTCCAGATGATTTTTACAGCTTAATTGAGATTCCAGAAAATCATGCACCTGTAAAATATGAAATGAATAAAGAATATGATGCTTTATTTGTTGATCGTTTTCTGAGTACAGCAATGTCTTATCCTGCTAACTATGGATATATACCTGAAACTTTGAGTGAAGATGGCGATCCTTTAGATGTTCTCGTACTTGCACCTTATCCTGTTGTTGCTGGCTCTGTGATTCGTAGTCGCCCTGTGGGTGTGATGTATATGGAGGATGAGCATGGAATGGATGCTAAAATTATCGCGGTTCCTCATGTCAAAACATCTCCCTTATATGAATCTATAAAGGATATAGATGATATTCATCCTCTTATTTTAGATCGGATTAAACATTTTTTTGAACACTATAAAGACTTGGAAGAGGGTAAATGGGTCAAATTTATAGGTTGGGAGAATGTGCAAAAAGCGAAAGAAGAAATTATAAAATCTGTACAAGCTTATCCAACACATAAATAATAGATAAAAGAAAAGCCCATATTACATGGGCTTTTTCTTGTAAATGTAGCTTAACGCGTTGGTAGTACGTCTTTTAATGCTTCATGCATTTCGAGTAATGCTTTTTCTGTCGTATCCCAATCGATACAGCCATCAGTGACTGACTTACCGTATTCAAGATCACATAGGTTTTCAGGAATATCCTGACGACCGCCTTTAAGATGACTCTCAACCATGATCCCAACGATTGATTTGTTACCATCAAGAATTTGTTCAGTGATGTTTTTCAAAACTAAAGGTTGTAAGTACGGATCTTTGTTTGAGTTGGCATGGCTAGTATCAATCATGATTTTGTTGCTAACTTTAGCTTTTGCCAAAGCTGCTTCAGCATCGGCAACAGAAGTTGCATCATAGTTTGGCTTACCATTACCACCACGTAATACTACGTGAGCGTAAGGGTTGCCTTTAGTATTAATAATTGCAACTTGACCATTTTCATTTAGACCCAAGAAGCTATGACCATGTTTAACAGATTGCATCGCATTGGTCGCAACTGTTAAACCACCATCTGTACCATTTTTGAAACCAACAGGAGATGATAGGCCTGACGACATTTCACGGTGAGTTTGGCTTTCTGTAGTACGCGCACCAATCGCAGACCATGAAATCAAGTCTTGATAGTATTGTGGTGAGTTTGGATCAAGTGCTTCAGTTGCACATGGCAAACCTTTTTCATTTAAATCAATCAATAATCCACGACCAATATGTAAGCCTTTTTCAATATTGAAAGAGTCATTCATGTCAGGGTCATTGATTAAACCTTTCCAGCCGACGGTAGTACGTGGTTTCTCAAAATAAACACGCATTACAAGGTAAAGCGTATCTTTAACTTTTTCGCTCAATTCTTTCAAACGATCAGCATATTCATGCGCAGCTTTAGGATCATGGATTGAACAAGGGCCAATCACGACGAAAAGACGCTTGTCATTGCCATCTAAAATATTACGTACAGTTGCACGTCCTTGTAATACAGTTTGAGAAGCAGCTTCAGATAAAGGAAGATCAGCTTTCAATTCCGCTGGAGTAATCAAAGTCTGAATGCTTTTAATATTAACGTCGTCGATATCTGGCTGAGAAACTGGATTTGACTGTAGAGTATTCATTGCTGTCACAAATTTAATCTAAAAGAAGAGGTTATTTTGTCTACGAATATAGCACGAAATGTCGACTGATTAACTAGCGAATCGCATAATTTGTGTAGAAACAATCGACATTTATTGGCTTAAACCGTTGTTGTTGAATGGCTTGTTTGTTGAATTACAACAACCTGATGAGTTTCAACTGGTTTTGGCTTTGCTTTGATCGGGTTCACCATAAAGTTAACACCTAAGGCAAATAAGGTAATACCAAGAATCTTACGGATCAAGCGTTCTGGCATACGAGAACTGATGAGCGTGCCAACGACAATCGCAGGTATTGAACCAACCAGTAGCCACATCAATAATGTAAAGTCGACATTACCAGATGACATATGACTTAAACCAGCAACGGCTGTCAATAAAACCGCATGCACCACATCAGAACCAATAATTCTAATCATCGGTAGATTTGGAAACATGATCACCAATGCCATGATACCGAAAGCGCCAGCCCCAACAGACGATAGTGTTACAAAGATGCCGAGCACGATGCCCATAATCAAAATATACAAGCGTTTATGTTGTAACGCATGTTGTTCACTTTCCATATTCGCTTGTTCACGATTACGGAAACGGTCAAAAAACTTTTCAATTTGAGTGCGGAAGACAATTGAAATACCAGTCAAAGTCAACATGAAACCCAAAACTGTAGTTAAGACTGCTTTATAGTGAGTTGATTGACTTAGATAGTGTTCAAGCACCCAAGACGTTGCAAATGAAGCTGGGATACTACCTAAAGCTAGCCAAAGAACAATTGGCCAAACAATATTGAGCTTTTTGGCATGTACCACCGATCCACAGAATTTAGAGATAGATGCATAAAGTAAATCTGTACCGATAGCGATGTGTGGTTCAATCTTAAAAAGGCTAATTAAAATGGGAGTCATTAATGAACCACCGCCAACACCTGTAATACCTACACAGAAGCCAACGAGGACACCAGCCATAATAAATTCAATAGGACCAAACATCGACAATATGCCTAATTATGCAAAAACCAGCATATCTTATGCCTTTTTTAGATAACTCGTTGTGATGAATAGTGATTTACTTATGCAAAAAAAAGCTAAAGAAATTTTAAACACATTAATTCTTCAGTTTCTTCTGCGGTTTTGACATCACCTTATTTATGCGAAGAACCATAAGAAAAGTAATAGGTGTCGCTAGAATCCACCAACTCACAAATCCAATAGAACGACCATAAGTAAGCGCAAGCAAGCTACCAGCAAGTAAGAAACAGATAAATGCACATCCTCTAAACTTCATTTTAAAACGAATCAATCTCTGTTGTTGTTTGGGCGATGCTTGGCTAATCTGTTTGGCACTACATTTATAAAGCACAAACATACCGAATAAGATAAGTAAAAAGCTGAGTACGATCATGCTCTTGCCTCAGTCTGTGCCAATTTTACTTTGATTTTTTGTGCCGATTTTTGTTGGATCGGATGAATATTTCTATAAACAAATAAGGCCAATCCAGCAGATAAAATAAAGAATAAATCTACTCTTAAAAAAGCCCAATAACTTTGAAAATCAGTAACAAGTCGATGATTGAGCAGATAAATTAAATCATAAATCGGTAGGGCAATCGCGACTATGCCTAAAACAGCAACTTGAGATTGCCATAAATATTGTTTCTTGGTGAAAAGCGCAATGATTAAACTTAGCACCCATACAACAAAGAAACTGTATATCTCATAATTTGGTGTAGTTTCGGTGATTTGCACAAATCGATTAGCAAACATATAAGCGAGCATGGCAATTGGTAGACCGATAAACGTCGCGATATTTAAACGATCAACCAAATAATGCCCTAAATGGAATTGATTAGATTTATTTTGGATTTGACGTTTCAAACTCCAAAGTAATAAGCCAGATGCAATCATCAAACATCCTAAAATCCCTGAGCAGAAGAACGCTAGACGCAGTAAAGGCTGAGCAAAAGTTGCCATATGCAAACCATATACACCTGCATTTAAAGTCGCTACAGCACTGTTATTTTTAGTATTTCCTAAGATATTACCTGTCGCATCAAAAGTAATTTGGGGTTGATTTAAGGTGATTGAGCGATCCTCTAATTGTTTAAAACTGATCGTCGCTTGATCCATATTTGGATTTTTCACTTCGATTGTTGCAAGTGCTTGATCACCCCATTGTTGTTTTACCTTTTCCAAGAGCGTTTGGATTGGCAGCATTTCAGTTTTGATTGGATCAGCATTATGATTATTATTCACACTGATCGTTCTAATTTCAGTGAAATATTGAAAAGGATTATCTGGATATAATTTTTTCATTCCGAATGGTAAGTAGAGATAAAAGAAAATCGCTAACCCAGTGAAAGTGATTGTCAGAAAAAAGGGCAGTGCTAGTACAGATGAGACATTATGAAAGTCGAGCCATGAGCGCTGTGATTTGAAAGTTCGTAATGTAAAGAAATCGGTGATAATTTTTTTGTGCGTTATGATTCCTGAAATAAGTGCAATTAACATAATAAATGCAGCAAGACTGGTAATTAAACGCCCAATTAATACGGGCATACCATAAAGCTGAAAATGAAAATTATAGAAGAAATCACCACCTTGAGTATTTGATAACTTTAATTCTTCGCCTGTGTTGGCATCTAATGTTTTGCTTTCGTACCCTCCAGTTGCTTTTTCCCAGTACATTTTATTCACGGGATTTTCTTGATTGGCAAGACTGACATACCAAGATTTAGCATCGGCTGCATTTTTATTTAGATATTCAACCGCCGTTTTAACCGCGACATCCTGATTTACTTGGTATTGTGCGAGCTGAGGTTGCATCCAAAGATTGATGTGATGACGATAGTAAGCGCTTGTTCCCATCAAAAAAATGGCAAATAACAGCCATCCAAAAATTAAACCTGTCCATGTGTGTAACCAAGCCATAGACTGTCGAATGCCTTTGTTTTGCATGGTTAATTTACACCTACTGATAGACCAAATAAGCAGCTTACGAGTATCAAACTGATCAATGTGATTTTCCATAAGGAGTTGATACAGAAGCTAATAATGATGAATGCTACATAGAACAGAATAGACAGGAATGCGGCAAGATAAATCGCCTCTGCTTTAGCTAAAATTTTTGCGAATAGAGTCGTTAGGCTTGAACATAAATACATCGTGCAAAGATAACCAAGCACAAATGTAAAAGCGAAACGGTAAAACACACTGATTCGATAGATGATGCTAATTGAGGTTGATTTAGGCATAACATGTCTTAGGAGAATAATAGAAATAAATCACATATGAAAATGATTCTTGTTAATATTAATATCTAAATAAAACTCAAGCAATTACTCAGCTATCGTAAATATAGATATTATTTTTAATTTTGAAAGTTAAATTAGATAGTGGCGCATTTTCACCAATCAAGAACAAATTGATACCTGTGCTATGATTCGATGTAAAATCATTTTGTTAGAATTACTCAGTATTTAAATGGGGCGTTGGTCTTGGTAAAGCAAAAACTAAAAATTGGAATCGTCGTGGGTGAAGTTTCTGGAGATACTCTAGGTGTTAAACTCATGCGCAGTTTTCGCGAGCAAGGGATCGAGGCCGAGTTTGAGGGAATTGGTGGCCCTCAAATGATTGCAGAAGGCTTTCATAGCTATTATCCGATGGAAATTCTATCGGTTATGGGAATAGTAGAAGTCCTCAAAGATTTAAAAAAATTATTTGCGGTGAGGGATGGGTTGGTCGAGCGATGGACTGAACATCCAGTTGATATTTTTATTGGTATTGATGCGCCTGATTTTAACTTACGTCTGTCTAAGACCATCAAAGAAAAGAATTTGCCGATTAAAACAGTGCAATATGTGAGCCCTTCAGTTTGGGCTTGGCGACAAGGCCGTGTTCATGGCATTAAGAAGACGATTGACCTCGTATTATGTTTATTCCCATTTGAGAAAACATTTTATGAAAATCATGGCGTGCCAGCGGCATTTGTTGGTCATCCATTAGCAAAACAATTACCCCTCAAGAATCCAAATGTTGAGGCTAAACAACAGTTGGGATTGTCTGTTCATAAAACACATGTTGCATTGTTACCAGGCAGTCGTAGAGGTGAGATTGAGCGATTATTGCCATTGCTGACAGGGGCTGCTGAAATTTTGCATCGAAAGTACCCTGATCTTGAGTTTCTGATTCCTGCCATCAATGATGCAAGAAAAGAGCAAATTGAGCAGGGTATTCAAAACTTAGATATCACGGTAAAAGATAAAATTCATGTATTAGAAAATACAGATTCAGAGTCAAAAGTGGGGCGTATGGTCATGAATGCAAGTGATATTGTGGCGCTTGCCTCTGGTACGGCGACTTTGGAGGCAATGTTGTTGCATCGTCCGATGGTGACATTCTACAAACTGAACTGGTTAACTTATATTATTGCGAAGTTCTTAGTGAAGATTCCGTACTACTCTTTACCGAATATCATTGCGGGTAAAAAAGTCATCGAGGAGTTGATCCAAGCGGATGCTACGCCACAACATTTGGCGACAGAAATAGAAAAGTTGATGGATCACGAAACAGCACATATTCAAATGATGCAGCATTTGAGTATGCATAAACAACTGATCTCAGGGAATACTGAAGATCCAGTACATGCCATTTTGAATTGTTTATCATCGTAATAGAAAAAGGTGGCACTTGAGCCACCTTTTTTGTTTAAGCACGCAGGATCAGTTCATAACC
>AZIJ01003504.1_pt1 | contig 21433 bp, 16 predicted proteins | sample 359151 | NCBI WGS metagenome assembly AZIJ01 (sample SAMN02429718, study PRJNA222666) | marine sediment metagenome | biome: Sediment sample; isolation source: enrichment culture of sample MGS-ElMAX(UA) from oil contaminated site at the... | place: Egypt: El Max | collected 2013-01-23 | depth 9.22 m m | reverse complement strand
AGAGGTCGTTAGATTGATGCCGCACAGGGCGGCATCGCTAAGGGGTTTTATTTTTCCAGCGAGGGGGCGGTAGTGGCTCTGAACTTAAACAGATGCCGACCGAGGCCCCGTGACAACTCCATCAGGTACGGAGAGGGCTCAGCCTGCATTAGAGAACCAAACTTGCGCTTACGGCGGGCGTAGCTGATCGAAAGTTTTTCCATGGCGCGGGTGACCGCCACATAGAAAATACGTCGCTCTTCTTCTTTGTCATCAATATCCTCAGACTCCGCTATTGAGGTGTCTTTATCTGCACTGGGGATATAGACGTTTCTGAACTCCAGGCCCTTAGAGGCGTGGATGGTCATCAGCTGGACGAGATGGCGGGTGTCCTGGTTCTGTTGCTTCGAGCCCTCTGCGAGCATGGCCAGCTCATCGAGAATATCCTCTGGCTTACGGCCTTCCGCCATTTCGGAGAAAAACCGGTCGAACAGGAAGTTGACGTGCTGCATACGCGCCTCAAGGGCGTTATCCACACTGCCGGTATCCTTTTCTGCCTGCTTCTTAACGCCACCCATCAGGTAGATTTCCCACAGACGCTCGACACTTTTGCGGATGTACTCTGGGTCTTCTTCAAAAGCGACCAGCTGACGGATTGCGTCCATCGCGCCAAGTAATGGCTTAACCTTTTGGGATACCGCAGTCGGCTCATTCTTGCCACGGGTTTTCTCGGCCTGTTCTTTAAGATAAGCCTGAACGGTTTGCCCTTTAGACATCGCTTTCTTGGCGCTGGCATCCGATACACCAAACGATGTGTTTTTAAGAATGCGCAGTGCAGCCATCGCATCCCATGGACGGAAAATCATTCGGAGCAAGGCGATGGCATTGCGCACTTCAGCGCGCTGATAGAAGCCAACGTCACCGACGATCTTATAGTCGATACCGCGCTTGACCAGTTCTTGTTCGATAGCCGCCTTGGACAACCGCGAACGATAGAGGATCGCAATGTCCTTACCCAAGACCCCTTGTGCCATATCACGGCGAACAGCCGCAGCAACCTTTTCCGCTTCCTCAAGATCCGTTTGGAATTCTACGAGAGCAACCTCGCCACCCTGCCCTTCATAGTTCTTACCGACGCTGAGCTGGCCATCGGTGATTTTTTGCCCCATGTGATCTGCAACGATGTTGGCCGCTTTTAGAATGTTCGCGGTTGAGCGGTAGTTGGTGCTCATATCAATAATGCGCGCGTTCTTGTAACGCTTCTGGAACCCGAGAATAACCGTGATATCGGAGCCACGGAAACGATAGATCGACTGCTTTTCATCACCTACCACGAAGATATTCTCGTGGTGTCTAGCAATGTGATCCATGATCTTCATCTGGACGGGGTTTGTATCCTGGTACTCATCGAGCATCAAGTAACCGAATCGGGTTGAAAGCTCTTTGCCCAAGGTTGGATCAGCGTTAAGGAGATCCAATGCCTCCATCAAGATGCCGTCGAAATCGATGGCGTTCATGGAAACCATAAGCTTCTCGTAGCATGTCCACACATCGTAGGTCATGCGAAAGAGCAGATCCTTCGGGTCGCCAAAACCGATTTTCGTACGGGCATATGCGTCAGCATTCAGGCCTTTAGCACGAGCCCTGCGCATCTCCGCATCAATGTCCTTAACCCATTCATTTTCGTTCAGTACTTCCAGCGACTCCTCTGGAAGCATACTCAGTGCTTGCTCGAACAGCGTTTTGGCCTCGCTGTCATCAAGAATGGAGCACTCAGCAAAGTTTCTTTGTGCTTCCTGGAAGAAAGGGTGATCGGCATACTGCTTCAGAATGCAGCGATAGATGATCGAATGAAAGGTACCCGCCGTGATGTACTGGGCGTCTTCGCCGACCATCTCTTGCAGTCGGTTTTTGATTTCGTCGGCGCCCTTGTTGGTAAAGGTCACTAGCATGATCGACGTTGCAGGGATGCCAGATATCAGCATGTGAGCTGTACGATGAATCATCGTCTTCGTCTTACCCGCCCCTGCGCCAGCAATCGCCGCTACGGGGCCGTTAATCGTCATTGCAGCTTCACGCTGACCGGCGTTAAGGCCCTGCATCAGCATTTCTACTGCTTCATCATTGCTTTGTGCGGCGCTCAATGACGCCAGGGTTACGGTCGCGCTCATCTGTCAATTTCCAAATATATGCATAATCCATCATCGCATCACCGGCACCCTTAGCGCAATTATCAATATATTGACAACGCGTTGCCGGAGTGAAAAAATCGAAATAGGGTTTAAGCATGCGACCATCTGCCCAGAAATCTTGCAGATAGCCGACCTGACGCCTCAATTTTACACAATATTCTGCGCCCAGACCGGTATGCGGCCTGGGCGTATTTTCAACAACAAGGAACATAACCATGGCAAGCGAAGACGACATTGCCTCCGAAACGGAAGAATTCTTCCGTAATGTCCAGATTCAGGCGGTGATCAACAACAAAAGCCAATACCCTCTCGCCGCAGGAAAATGCCTGTATTGCGATGAGCCGTTCACCAAAGATCAGCAGATTGCCCAAAGGCGCTGGTGCGACAACTATTGTCGTGACGATTGGCAAGCAGAGGAAAACGCCAAGCGGCGCGCCTCTGGTCGTCCGATTCTCAGTGGCTCCGACCTCGCAAGCATGGAATAAGGCATTCTGATGCAACAGCGAATGACAGCCGCGCAGTACCGAGAGCAATTTGGCTCACAACCGGCGTCGTCAAAATCACGCAATGGCAAGTTCAACGCCAAGCGCGTGATCACTGAGGATGGCAGCTTCGACTCCAAACAGGAGTACAAGCGATTCCTTGAGCTAAAGCTGTTGCTGCGCGCAGGCGAAATTCAAAATCTTCGCCTGCAAGTGCCCTTTGATTTGACTGTGGATAGTATTCACATCAACAAGTACGTCGCTGATTTCGTTTACGAACAGGGCGGCAAGACGGTTGTTGAAGACAGCAAAGGGTACATAACCCCTGAATATCGCCTAAAGCGCCGCTTGATGAAGGAAATCCTTGGGATCGAAATCCTGGAGACCGGTATCAAGGGAACGTTTAAAAAGCCTCGAAAGCGTGGTTCCGGTAAGGCCGGGCCAAGCGGGCCCGGAAAATAACGATGGATCTACCTCCTGAGCAGCCTGTCCCAATGGCGCATGTTCAAATGTGTGTGAATCAAGCTGTTCGGGCTTATCCTGAGCTTAAGCCCTGGATGATCAAGACGGTCATCGCTACCGAGGGCGGCAGAATTGGCACTGTCAGAAAAAACACCGATGACTCAGAAGATCTTGGTGTCATGCAGATCAATACGATCAACCTGCCTCTTGTCACACAAAAGCTGGGTTACAGCTATCGAGATCTAGTCGTAAGCCCCTGTAAGAACATCATGGCTGGCAGCATGTTGCTCTACCAACGCTTTATCGAGGCGGGGAAGAAGCCCTGGCATGCCATTGGTAATTACCACTCGAAAACCCCTCACCTGCGCCGGGCTTACTTAAAAAAAGCGGTTGAGGCCTATATCCGTCTAGTGGATGGCGCCAAACGAAATCGCCAGTCAGCGGCGATGGGCAGAACAACGAATTATGGTCGTGTCGACGGCCAGAGCAATATCCCCTCTTTACGCGCGATTGAGCAATACCTTGAGCCAGGCGCTGCTGGCGCCAACGCCGGTAAGGACTCTCGCGTCATAGCAATCGATAACAAGAATTCCAACCTAAGGTTTATTGAGCCATGAAAAAAGTCCTCGTTATTACCGAGAAAATGAGTATCGCGACACCGATTGCAACGGTGTTTGGGTTAACCAAAACCTCCAATGGGTTTGAAGGCAAAATCAACGGCGTCCACCACATTGTTCAGTGGGCACGTGGCCATTTGCTCACCATGATTACCCCGGATGAGATCTCTCCAGACCTCGGCTGGAATAAGCCACATGAGCTGGTGCCACTGCCGCGCAAAATCCCTATTGCCCCTATCGTCGAAAAAGGTGAGGTGAAAGGCGAAACAGCCAAACAACGCCTGGAAGCTATTGGGCGCCAGCTCAAAGCTGTAGACGAGGTTGTACTTGCCACTGACGCCGACCGTGAGGGCGAATACATCGGCTGGCTGATTCTGGAGCATTACAAGTTCAACGGGCCAGTAAAGCGCTTATGGCTTGCTGAAGGTACGGATGATATCTCTCTGAAAAAGGCATTTGCCAATCTATTGCCTGCATCAGAAAAGAAGTCTCTCGCGCGCGCAGCTGAAGCCCGTGCTAAATGCGACTGGGCCTACATGTACCTGGTTCGTCTGCTTACCCACTATGGTCAATTTGGGCTTTTGGGCAATCATCTTGGGCGAGGTTCTGGGCGAGATCGTGTGGTCTCCGCAGGTCGGGTGCAATCGGCAGCCTTATATCTGATCTATTGCCGCGAACTGGAAATTGAAAAGTTTGTACCCAAGACCTTTTACGAGATAACCGGCGAGTTTCTTCCTGCAAATGTCGTTACTGAGGCCGAATACAGCCCAGTTGTTACCGAAGAAACTATTGCCCGCACCCCCGTCGGTGTCGACTGGGAATCACAGAGCAAGCCTGGCGAGAAGAAGCTGGACAAACCGGTCTATATCGACAAGCAGGTCGTCGAGGCATTCAAGCAACGTCTGCTTGGTGCAAAGGATAAAGCAACCATTGTCAGCTACAAGGAAGGCTCTCGCATAGCCCACCCGCCTAAAACCTTTGACCTGGTCGCCGCAAAGAGTGAGCTGACGAAGCTCACAAAGATTAATGGTGATGCCGCGCAGGCGGTCATTGAAGACCTCTATGAGCAAGGCTATATCTCTTACCCTCGTACCGCGCATGGCGAACTGCCAAACAACCTGTACGAACCGGCAGAGCGTAACCCTCGCTTCAAGGCAATTTTGAATGTTCCTGGGATGACAGAAGCCGTTCAAAAGGCCATGGATATCCATGATGGAAAGGACAAAGACTACAAGGCGTTCAAACCAAAAGTATTCGTCAGCAAAAAACTGGAACACTATGGTCTCATCCCCTCCAACAAAGAGGTCAACGGATCATCTCTGAAGATGATTCGAGCGAGAAAGAAGGTCAACAACAAGTTGTTGCACACCGACGATCACATGCAAACAGCCTATCGCATGATCGTATCTCGCTATGTCGAAGCAATGCTGCCTCCGGCGAAGTTCAGTACCCAGAACATTATGTTCTCAGTCCCGGTGGAAGACATGCTTGGTAACGAGGAAAGCCTTTTCTCGGCCAAATCTGAACGCATTGTCGACGAAGGATTCTTGGCGTACTCAAAACGGAACGCTGACAGCCAGGCTCCGCTGCCAAAGATGAAGACAGGTGACGCTGCTCCCGTTAAAAGCATCGATTGGCGATCAGGGGAAACCAAAAAGCCGGGACGTTACAACGAAAGCAACATTGAACGCGCGATGCAGACCGCAGCCAAGCTGATCGATGATCCAGAGCTTCGCGCGTACATGGCTTCTGGTGCTAATAAGCCCGAAGGAATTGGCACTCCCGCTACACGCAAAGACATCCCGCCCACCCTCAAAGCTCGTGGGTACATCAAATCCGTAGGCGGCGTATTCCACCTGGAACCGAAAGGGCGCGAGTTCATCGAGTTTCAGAAGAAACATCAGCGCAACTGGATGTACCGCATTGAGACCACCGCTGAATGGGAAGGTCGACTCGCGGATCTCGCTGCGCTGGAAGACGATGCAGAAGCTGTTCGCGTTCGTGACGCCTTCGTCGAAGAAACACTTTCAAACATCGAGGGGTATATCACCTGGATGAATGAGCTGTTTGCCAATTCAGAAAAGAAACAGATCGCAGCGACGCCATCGAAGGTCTCAGACAAAATGAAGTCTGCGATCAAGCGGATTGCCGAGCAAAAGAACCTGACGTTGTCCAAAGGCATCCTGTCTGATCCTAAGAAGGCCTCTGAGTTTTTGAATGAGCACATTGGCAACCGAGACTCCAGCAATGCAGGTGGATCAGGTGGCGGGCTCAGCGACGCGCAGCTCAAATTCCTTGAAAAGATTGAAGCTGCCTGTGGCGTGAAAGCGACAGAAGAAGAGAAGACCGACCGCCAGGCCGCTTCCGCGTACATCGACAAGCACAAGGGATATCTGGATTCCAACAACCCTCCCAGCGAGAAGATGATTAAGCTGGCCAAAGATCTCGCTGCAAAACTACCTGAGGATGCGCAACCTGATGCCAAGATCTACGAGTCCTTCTCGCAGTGCAAGGCGTTCATTGATGCCAATCTGAAGAAAGGGGGAGGCTCATCTGGGCCTAAAAAGTCACCGGCCAGGGGGTCTGCTAGGCGCAAGGGGAAATAAGGAAGTGAAGGTTCGATTCGTTAAAAAGTACACCGTGGCCGTTGCCCAAAAGAGCCCTGAGGATATCTTTGTCTTCGGCGATAATTTAGAAGGGTGGGGAAAAAGCGTAAAAGCAGGGCAAGCAGTCATTCGGGAACAGCCTAACGCTTTTGGTGTACCGACAAAACGCAAGCCTAAGACCACCAAGGATGCGTACTTTAGCGATCAATCGGACGAGCTTGAAGCGGTTACAGAGGCGCTGCGCAAACTCTATGTGCTTGGGAAAACAAAAACATTGGTGTTCCCTCAGGATGGACTTGGAACTGGCAGGGCGAAGATGAAAGAGCTGAGTCCAAAGATCTATGCACGGATGAACGAGATTTTGAAGAACCACTTTGGAGTCGATTTTTCGGAGACCGAAAAAGACGATAGCCCAGCCCCATAAGATAGTTGGCGGGCTTCTTTGAGGCCCGCTGCCTAATTTTGACGTGGTGGTAGTTTTTCAGCCTTGCCGTAAAGCCAACCCTGCCCTAGCCCGCAGCCAGCCTGAGTCAACCAGTCCGCTTGGGCAAGCATTTCGAGGTGCTCTGCAACAACCGGCAAGTCTCTCTCTTTTGCGAAAGCCAAGATTTTCCTAACCTCTTTCTGCTTACGCTCTGAGCGCTCAATACCTATCGTTAACTTGGAAGACAGCTTGAGATAGTCCAGGCAGAACTCTGCGACAACGTCTGTCGTTGCATCCCCGTCACCAATATCATCCAGCCCAAGGGAAATGCCTTTTCTCTGTAATTTTGAGAATAGACGTTTAGCCGCCTCTGGTGTTCGGATCTTCCCTCTTTCGGTAATCTCCAGGCTCAATGACGTCGGGTCGTTCAGCATCCCAATCAGCGACAATGCCTCTTGCTGAAAATAAGGGCAGCAAATCGAAATTGGTGATATATTGACGGCGATTTTGACGTCAGAGCGCCGCCGATTTAGCACTCCGACAATGGATTCAAGGGAAAATAGATCCAGCTCTGAAATTTGGCCTTCCCGCTCTAAATCGCGGATTAGCGGCTCTATTTCAAGCGTATCGTCAGCCTGTAGCAAGGCCTCATAACGCACTATTGATAGCGTCTTGAGATCTACAATTGGCTGATATTTGTAGGAAAATAAGTCATAGATCATGAGAATTCGCTCTTTCCTGCATTCTACAAATGGAGCAAAGGCGAAAGATAGATCTTTTTGAATTAATTGACGGAGTGCGGATGTTTAAGCTGCTTCAATGCAATTCAACACATGAAGAACGATGGTTTATTGCCGGGGATCTCTCTGGCAATTTCGGCGCCCTTCAGTGCTTTTTGCGCGAAGCCCAGTTTGATCCGGATCGAGATAAGATTATATTGAATGGCAACTTTCTCGGCCTGTCTCCCCGCTCCCGTGACGCAATGGCCTGGCTGGACAAACCCTGGGTGATAGCCCTGTTAGGACGAAACGAATATCAGGTTATCTCCTATCTGACTGGAGAGCCGGTACCTTCGCTGTACACCCAGTGGCTCAGAATGATCGCCAAGCCAGAACGAGATCGTTTGTTGGCAAAACTGAGCGACCTCCCCTCTGCGCTGGAGGTCAATCACAGCGACTGCCTGCTGTCAGTCACCTGCCCCTCCCCGCTCCCCCAAGGTCTGTCCTGGCAAGCGATAAAGGAAAAATGGATAGGCTCTGACATTCAAACAGTCTGCCAGCGGCATATAGCAAACCGCTTTGACGGATTGCGGGCTATGGGCGTCATAGGCGAAGACAGGGGAACAAATACACCCGACATAGCGGTTAGCGTCAGCTCGTTCGTCTGCGAAGCCCCCAGGCGCCCTCTGGCACGATCTGGGAACCGAATCTTTATGCTTAGCTCTCCGATGCCGGAATACGGGGAGCACTACATTCACAATAGCGTTATTGCCTTGGCTGAATTGAACAGCCTGGTCACACAGAACTTGGAGCAAACCCCGTGGACAAGACACCTAAGCACACGCCGAAAATCGTTAGCCAAGATGAGCTGATTCTAGAGGACGCTGTTCGAAAACGTGCTCTTGCCCGTGTTTCCGGCGCTGTTTTTCTGTTTCTGTGCAGCGCTGGCCTGATTGTAGGCGGGATTTTCCCAATCATTGCTAAATCAGTTATCCCTCTGATGTGGCTCGATTATGCCAACACCAATGGCTGGACTGAGGAAATGGATAAGATCGGCAAGCTGCTGCTCGCAAATGGCCGTATCGAGGTCATCCCGTTTTGGGTCAGTGGGCTGTGCTTCTTTGGTGCTTTCGTCCTTATTTGGCTGGGCACTCATATCATCATGAATCGAAACAACCCTCGTATGACCGGGGACATTTTCAAGCTCAGCTACTGGATGCACTTTCACTGGATGACTCCGCCAAGCGGGAAAGTCAAAGTCAGCTATCAGGCTGTGAAGAAACGCAAACAATGATAAAAGGGCCCGAGGGCCCTTTTATTAGCACTGCCGATATGACTGCTCAGGTCATTTATTGTTCGCGTAACGCGAGCGGGAATGACCGAACTCGTTGAACTTCTTCTCCATCCGGTCGACCTCAGCCAGCTGTGCCCGCCCCAGAAGGCCGGATTTACGCAGACGCTCGAAGCGCTCACGAGTGTCTTTCGGGTTGACCTTGTGAGTCACGGTTACGCGAGCATTGGGATCGAGATTCAAGATCTCCTCGATCACATCCATCTGCTCTTCTTCATTGCGCAGGATTGAGAGCAGCAGATGCACCTGCTCTTCGCCTGATGCTTCGCTTTCAGCAACAGCCAGCTCCCGGTGATGAGCGCGGATCTTTTCAAGTTCGCGTTTCGGCACTTCGGCGCCTTCCAGGAGGTTTTCTTCCGCCTGGATTTGGTCACGCAGCTCTTTGATCTTCTCGCTGGTACGGAGCAAGAAAGCTTCGCTTGCACCCTCTTCCTGAGCTTTCTCATACCGCTTAATCAGACCGGACAGCTGACGATCCATCTTGCCCAGAGGGCTGATAGCAGGACGTCCACGGTTGCTCAAAGAGACGCCGTCCAGAGCCTGTTCCAGAGTTCTGATTTTGCCGTTTGACTCATGGATGACGTACTGAAGCAGTGCATCTTGTTCATACCGATTGATATGCAGAAGCATCTCAATGGATGGGGATGGACGGCCACGCGGACGCAAGCCCCGGCGCTGGGCCTGAGTCAGGCTGTCATATTCTTCAAAGGTCATGCCCAAATCGGGCAGACGAATCATGAGCTTAAGGAGATCCCCCATAATCTCTTTGGCTTGGGATTCAAGATCGGCCAGCTTAGCTTTGATCTTCAGAGAAACTTTGTTTCCAGTAGCCTTCGACCCGCTTTTCAGCTGGGAGGCAAGCTGGGATGCCCGAGCATACTCAGCACCAACCTGGTCTCGCACCAAGGCGACCTGGTCGACAGCAAGAGCGGTCTCAGGATCAAGTAAATCCATCGCAACCTGATTGACATACTCAAGGCGCATTGCCTCTTCTGCCTGGACGAGCTTCAAAAGCTCTTGGCGCGCTTTATCAAGGGTGAGGTTGGAGGCGTCAGCGAAAGGAGAAAGCGACTGATTGCCAATGAACACATTTTCGCTCAGCGCATCGAGTCGTGCGGACAGTTCGTCCAAACTGCTCATCTGTAAGCTTTTGGTACTCATTTTTCGGTAACCTTTTCCGAATGTATATGCTATGTCCGTGCTTTGCGGCGAACGTGCCGCACTTCAAAATCCGTCTCAATAAGAGGCTTACCATGCCTCTGATGCAGTACGATCATGTCCTGCTGTACTACATGGGATAGTTTATAGCGAAGAATTGACCTTTCGTCAATCTATTTATTGATTATTTGTCAAGAAGTAGTGGCACTTTAGTTTTAATTTGACACCATTTGGTTAAATTAAGAGTATTTGGTAAAAAAATAAGCCTGAGACAAAAATCCTTATTTTTCATTGATTTGACTAAAGTCGCGTCAATTTCCCGGCAACGCACACCTGATTTATTGCATAAGCGAGACAATTACTTATAATTTTTGACCAATTTCACACATTTTCGATAGCCTTGATGCCTCTCTTCAAAATAAATCCTTAATTGACTGTATTTTTATACAGTTAAGCACCAAAAAGGGGCGCTATGCGCCCCTTTGTCCCGATATCCCTGTCTCTGCCTATGCTGGTTCAGGGTTATTTGCAGCGCTGGTGCTTCCCACAATACTGCGCAGGAAGTCTTCCAGCTCAGCCGCAGTTAGCTTCATTTTCGGGAAGATGCCATCTTCAAAACCAGTCTGAGTCTTACTGCCCGCACTCAAATTACCAAAGCCACGTTGACTCATATCGTGCAGCGCAATCTCCTCCCCGCTGGTGTAGCGCACCAGCAGATTCATCCGGTCACGCGCTGCGTCATCCAGATCCTGCAATGGCTTGCTCGCAATCATGAAGAAATGACCTTCGCCACCGTTACGTACAACACGACCACGTAGTTGGTGAAGTGTAAATGCACCCAGGTTCTCTGCGTCTCGAACGCCAAGAGCGGCAAGATCTTTGATGTCGATACCGATCTCGATTAGGGTTGTCGACAGCAGTACATCCGCTTTGCCTGCGTTCATGTCATCAATAATGCGGTCTTTTTCAGCCTGAGTGGATCGACCATGAATCACCGCTACCCTGCCAGGGAAAATTTTCTCCCAACGCTCAGCCGCTCTCAGAATGGTCTTCTGGTTACGCTCCTCAATCGCGGGATCAACCTTTTGGCCCAGGAAGGTCACGCGCTCAATATCCGCCTCAAAATACTTCTGCATGCGCTTGTTAAGGCGATTAAACACACTCTCTTCTGCCCAGATTTCCGCCATGAAGCCCTTTTCGGGCACATTCGCGTTTTTATCCGGGCTGTTCTCATCCGACACTTCTTTGAGCTGCTTGACCGTAGCACCGGCCTTACGAAAGCCTTTCACAATCCGCTCGGCTTCTTTCTTGGTCGCCGCATCAATGTGATAGGAGTAAGAGTCTTGCTCGGCAACCAGAGGGTAAATGAACGCAATCTTCTTGCCCTCTTTCAGCACCATGTGCCTCATCAATGCCATCGCTTCGCGCGTCGGCCCTTCCTCGTTGCCAAGAAGCGTGGTGTGAATTGTCTTTTTGACCGGGCTATCGCGAATGATCGACACCTTCTTACCGCCGAACATCGTTAATGCCATGGTGCGCGGGATAGGCGTGGCCGTAGCTTCAAGCAAGTGAGTTTGCTTGCTCAGCATGCTGCTGATCTGCTGAGATCCCATTTTTTGCTGCTCATCCACAATCGCGAGGTCTGGCACCCACTGAGGGTTCTTTTTCATCCAGGAGAGCACCGCAGTCGTGCCGATCAAGATATCACCCCGAATAACCTGCTCTTTGTAGTCCGGGGTAACCAAGTGAATGTTCAGATCCGGATACCAGCTCTTGATATTCGCTGCGACCTGGCCAGCAAGCGGCTGGGTTGGCAGCAGAATGACCACGTTACGCTTTTTGGAGGCCGCATACGCAGCAGGAATGCCGTAGGCCATCGTCTTACCGTTACCCACATCAGCGGACAACAGGCGATCCATTGGCGTCTCGCTGGCCAGGTCTTTAACGATCTCCCAGATAGCCTTGCGCTGATCTTTCGTTGGGGTGAAGGGGTGTTTCTCCACAAGATCACGAATGAGGTCTGTATCCACTGTGATCGCAGCTTCTGGCACCATCTCTCGGAATGTGTTGCTCATGGCTTCACGCAGGCCGTAATAGGCATTCAATCGGCGTAACGCCAACAAGGCCTTATTCAGATCCTCGCGTGTGCGAGGCTTATGCACCGTTGTCATCAGATGCTTGAACGAGTGGAACTCGGCGCGGCAGATAGCAAGGACATCATGCTCATCCTCTCCAAAGGTATCTATCAGATGATTCACGCAATCATCCATGTAATGCATCATGGCAATGTCAGTGCACTCGCTGACCTTATCTGGACTGATAATCTTCTCTTTGCCGGAATAACGGGGAACCAGACGACCTTGCTGTTCAGCAGGCACAATTCGCGCGTCTGATATCTGAGGGAAATTGTTGTAGCTCCCCTTTTTCGCGTAAAAGAAGACCTTTTTACCAGTCAGATCCTTGCGACGGTTGATCCAATCGCGGACAGCGCCAAAGACACGGCCATTCAGCTTGCCACTGCCATCGGTCATCTTGATCTCGACGTAGGGCACTTGAGCCTTTCTCACTTCCTGGCCGGAAGCAGCCCTCATCCGCTCCATCTCATCGGACGTAGAAACGCCCGACAAGATCAGACAACCATAGAAATACTGACCATCCGGGATTTTCTTGATAGCAGCGATGCTCGTTACCGGCTTAATGAAGTCATCATAGGAGTTCGGCAAGTTCATGATTAATTGCCAAGGCTCTTCAATCCCGAAATGGGCAAGGCGTGACATCAGGTTAGCGTTAAAAACATCACTCATAAGAAACCCTTTTTATTGCCATTCTAGCACTGGCAATTTTTCTGAAAAAAGCCTAATAGGCAACTGACTCAACGAGTACGGCTGATTGCTTGCTGGCGCAGGCTGCGAAGCTCAATAAATCGCGCACGGTCTGCGTCTTCCATAAGCCCCATAGCTGACTTTGAGGTCAGCTCTTGCATGCGACGACCTGCGCATTGGCCAGTGATGTGCCAAGCCAGCAACGCTGCCTTGCCTTCGCCATCTTCCGGCTCCCCCTGCATCACGCTGTGCATGACCTCAGGAGAAAGGCTTCCCAGCAAACGACCAAGCGCAGCAGCACCGCCTTTGCGCTTCACCTTTAGATCAATTTCGCCAGCGTTTGCACCTTCAGCCAGGGCATGCTGATCCTCTTCGCTCAGCGGCGCGTCGTAGTGCCCCTGGCTGTAGTTCTTTGCCCATACCCCAAGCATCATCAACAGCTCGTCTTCGTCTTCAGCCAGCAGCGCTACGTCCGGTATCTGCCTCGAAAGCTCCGGGTCATCCCACAGCATACGAACAAAACGAATTGCAGCGTCATTGTTCACCGGAATTTCCGCAGCCTGCGCAGAACGAATCTCTGGCATAGCTGCCATCCGTTCGCTCAGCACTGATACCGGAATGCTTGTCATGGCGCAAAGGCGCTCAAGCAAGCTATGACGAATAAGCGGGTCGCGAGAACCATGAATATCATCAAGGCATTTGGTCACAAACGCATTTTTGCCTTTCTCGGTACCCAGATCCAAGCCCTTTTGCGCATAGGTAAAATACGCATCAATCCATGACACTTTGCCCGCCAGCGTTGCGTGATACGCATCAGCATTAGATGACAGCATCGAGTGAGGATCTTCCCCTTCAGGCAGCATGACGAAATTAAACTCATGCTCCAGATCCATCAGATGCTCCATGAGCAAACGGCATGTTTGAATGAGTGCTTTGGCACCGGCCTCATCCCCATCAAAAACGAAGGTTGTCCGGGAGGCATGCCGCAATAGTAGTCGCAGCTGTTGCAGCGAAAGAGACGAGCCCATGGCTGCGCCTGCGGGAATGCCCGCGCTCAGCGATGCCACGACGTCAAACTGACCTTCCACCATGTAGATTTCGTCGAGGCGATCTTTTTCAAAGGCGGTAAGAGACTCATACAGGCCAAAGATGACGGTGTTCCGTGAAAACAGCGCGGTCTCTTTGCTATTTCGATACTTTGGTTTAACGTCTGGTTTGAGTGCACGGCCTGAGAGGCCAATAATCTTCCCTCGGACATCACGCACTGGGAAGGTCACTCGCTCCCTAAACAGGGAAAAAGTACGCCCTTCGCTTTCGTCCAGGATGCCGGAAACCTTTAGAGGCTCCTCAAACTCTTTCATGGCTTTCACGATAGTGTCGCCATGGCCAGCAACACCAATGCGGAATTGGGCAATCTCAGTCTCTGTCAAACCCCTTCCCGCCAGATACTCATTCGCCATCTTGGCGTACCCATCAGCCCCTTTTAGCGATTGCTCAAAGTGCTCGGTTGCTGCGATCAAGGCGGGCAGGATCTTGGCGTCCGCCTGATCCTTGGTGTTCATTTTCAGATAAGGGGTGACATCAACATTCCACTCCTCTGCCAAATCCATCAAGACAGGCAGGAAGCCTTTCTGCTGGTATTCCATCAAAAAATTCACAGCGTTGCCGCTGGCGCCGCAGCCGAAACAGTAATAGAACTGCTTGGACGGCGAGACACTGAATGAGGGCGTGTTCTCACGATGGAAAGGGCACAGCGCGACGTAATCCTGACCCTCCTTCCTCAGCTTTAAGTGAGCCCCAATCTTTTCGACGATATCCAGCTTAGAAATGAGGTCGTCGATGAGCAGCTGGGGAATACGGCTCAACTTAGAAGAAGCGTTCATGCAGACTGTCCTGGCTTAGGCCATCAAATAGGTTCGCCCAGCTGCTGGCGCTTGGTACGCCTGCATTGCCGGGAAATGAATTAAACATTATCGACAAATTGTCGTCGGGTCAATTTCTAGAATACCACCCGACCGTCGAATTGCCCTCATGACAGGCAAAAAAGGGCCCAAAGGCCCTTTCTGCATTCCGGCAATCGACTAAATCGATCCGTTATTCACGTACTCGCCACGGCGCGGGCCCTTGCAAACCAGGGGTGAATAGTTCAAAGCGATGGAGAAGTTGTACTTCTTCGGATGCGTTTCTCCGTTCACCAGAGGAACCAGGAGGTTCTCCAGATCTTTTTCTCGCATCATTTTCTCTGGCGTAGCCTCAATGGCTTCAGCCAGAGAAGCTTCCAGTTCAAGCAGCTGGGCCTTGCACTTGAACTTGTTCGTCTTACGGATTACGCCCATCTCCGAGCAGCTAGCCTCGCCCCAGGCCTTAACAAAGCACTCCACTACATGCGTTGGCGCTTCAAGCTGGAGTGCATAGGCGTTGCCCTTTCGGTAATACCGATTGGCACCTCGAATAACCTCTGCTGCGGTTGTCGATGAGAACACGTGCAGGATCTTATGTAGGCAGGTGATCAGCCGGTTTCGCGGAGCCCCTTTGAGCCAAACCCATGCTTTGTCATCACCATCAAGCCATACAGCATCACCACGAGCATCAAGCACGTCTCGAATAAAGCTAAGGGCTTTTTCCTGCTCAACGCCTGGAACATATTGCAGCATGCTTGGAACGTCGAGAAGCCCGAGATGACTGCAACGCTTTTGCGCCTGAGCATTAACCTTGGTGGCAACCCCTTCCATATCCGGAAGGATTACATACTTGGTTCCACGCTCGCTGACAAGCCGAAGACGCTTGCACTCGCCCGTAAACAGGGTGCAGGCCTTAACCAGGCCTTCAAGTGAAAAGTTGGCGTACCCCATGCTCGACAGACGCTTTTCGATAGTCTGCACACTAGCTGGAGCCATGGATTGAATCGTTTCCGCGATTTCCGGGAGACACACCAGCACGGACTTCGCGTTAACTTCCAGCTGAGCAGCACAACGTGCCGCAATCTGACGTACCCGCTCACGGGTCAGCTTGTATTTGTTCCCAATGGACTCAAGGCTTTCACCGCCCAGACCATCAAAACCATAGTGTTTTAGGGTGATTTCAAGATCACGATCTTTTAGCTTATCGCCCTGAAAACGCTGTCTTGTTACCTCAATAAGCTCGCGCAATTGCGCTGCAAATAAGTTCATTGAATCCGCCTTTATTTTTGTTATTATTGTGGCGCTGACTTTTATCAGTAATTGCGAATATACAGTCGCTTATATTGAAGGTCAATGATAATTATAATATTGACAAAGTTACCAGGGGTTCTTTTCGCTAAATAAGATAGGCTCAAGCCACTTTGTGTTAATCACATAACTGGCGACGGCATTCTTGTTTGTATCCATACCAAAGGAATTTAGCCGTTCTTTTTGCCTGTTCTCTTCCACTTTGTTTCTGTGTTTGTAGGAGTGGGATTTTGCTATTCCTGAGTCAACCAGGTTGAGGATCTCACCTAGTCTTGCGAAATAGACAGCCCACTTGTAACGCACAGGGCGTGTGCCTTTGCGGCTGATGGTGAGCGTATCCCACTGCACCCAGAAGAAGATGCCTAGCTCCGGGTACATTTGTCGGTACCGGATGATGTCTTTGTGATTGATGGTAATTGCGTCGTCAGGGCTGACGCCGTATTTCTCTGCGGTAAAGAAAGGTGTTCTGATCGATTTTAAATCGCAGTCACCGTACCCAGGCACCAGTAAGTCTGGCGCCATTGGGTTTCGACCCTTGGCAGGATTGATCCTGACAATAAGGTCTGTTTGTTCAGTCATGAATCGAACGAACTCTTCCTCAAGCCGTTCGCCCTCTTTGCACCACTTCGCCTTGTCTTCCGTGTCTATGGCGACTTGCGTGTTACGCCAAGTCGTACTCATATTATTGTCAGCTACAGTGTGGACGGATAACGACAATATACCACTTTATTAAATAATCGCAATAATGCTATTTATTGACAAAGTTTCAATTAATTCTCGAACATCCTTGTTCTAGAACTACCGATGAAGTTACGGGGTCGGGCTTTTGCCTGCGCTCTTTTCAGAACTCTTATACATCGCCATATCTGCTTTAAGTAGATGCGTTTCCAGCTCCTCTCTCAGCTTTTGGCGCGCCGCTTCTAGGTCTTGAACAGACTCCTTCGCGATAAGATCTGTGGCGACCTTTTTCTTCGCAGGCGCTTTGCCTCCTTTCTCAAACTCGACTGTTACCAGCTCACCAAATCGCTCCTTGATGGCCTGGAAGCTCTCGCCGCTATAGCGGATAGGAGGCATCTTCACCTCCTGCACATCGTCAAACGCATCCCTGACATAGACACGCAAGGGGCCGTCATCTCCAGGCTTACGCGATTGCGTAATGAAGTTGATCACCTCTGAATCGTCCGCCTCTGCACTCGCATCAACGGTAATCTTGCCGTTGAGGTTCTCAAGATAGGCGTCGAGCAACTCGATGCTGTAAATGACCAGATTGACCGCACCGGTTTTGGCATTAACCCGAGCATCCCCGTGTACAACCACCAAAGAGTCTTCTTTAACAAACGCCTGATACTCGTGATAGGTCTTGGTGTACACCGCCGCTTCAATGCGCGCAGTACCGTCATCCAGCTTCAGAGTCGCGTAGTGCCCATTACTGTTGCTGCGGATATCAATGTCAGCGAACAAACCTGCGACTGTCACTCTGCTGTATCGCTTGTCCTGCTCAACCGTCTCATCTTCCAGGTTGGTCAGGATGTCGGCTAACGACGCTGTTAAGGTGTTATTCATCATCGCGCGATAACGATTGAAGGGATGGCCTGTTAAATGCAGACCTAGCACCTTTCGTTCTCCGTTGAGGCGCAGCGTCTCAGACATGAGCGGCACGTTTTTACGGGGGATCTCTGGAATTTCCATATCGAAGAGCATGCCCTGGCCAGCTTGCTTTTTCAGCTGCTTGCCTGCCGCATGTGCCAGAGGGTAAACCTCAAGCAACTCGCCACGATCCAATCCAGAGTAATCAAACATCCCCGCGTTGATACATGCTGCTGCAACACGCTTGTCGACAGTATTTCGGTAAAGGAAATCCACCATGTTCTGATAGTTTCCACCGATCTTACGCTCGTGCAGCATTTCCTTGGCTGCTTTGTGTCCAAGGCCTTTGATGGCGCCCATGCCATATACGATCTTGCCGTCGTGAGCCGTAAACTCCCAAGCAGACAGGTTCGCGTTTGGAGGGGTTATCTCGATTCCCATAGACCGGCATTCGTGAATAAACCGCACAACCTTGTCGGTGTTATCCATATCGGATGAGAGTACTGCTGCCATGAAGTCAGCCGGGTAATGCGCCTTTAACCAAGCGGTCTGATAGGCAATCAGCGCGTATGCAGCAGAGTGCGACTTGTTAAAGCCATACGCCGCAAATTTCTCCATAAGGTCAAAAACGGAGGTGGCAAGATCTTCGTCGATACCGTTTTTACGAGAACCCTCAACAAAGATCGCGCGCTGCTTGGCCATCTCTTCGGGTTTCTTCTTACCCATGGCACGACGGAGCATGTCAGCGCCGCCCAGAGTGTATCCCGCCATGACCTGGGCGATCTGCATCACCTGTTCCTGGTAAACGATAACCCCGTAGGTGTTTTCCAGAACCGGTTTCAATAGTGGGTGCGCATACGTCACTTCGGCGCGACCGTGTTTGCGGTCAATAAAGTCGTCAACCATGCCTGATTGCAGCGGGCCAGGTCGGAACAAGGCCACCAATGCGACGATATCCTCAAAGCAGTCTGGTTTCAGACGCTTAATGAGGTTCTTCATACCGGCTGATTCAAGCTGGAAGACAGCTGTTGTTTCACACGCTTGCAGCAGATCAAAAGACGCTTTGTCATCCAGGGGGATATCCAAGATTTCAATCGGCTGTTTATTCGAAGCCTTCAAGCGCATGTTAATCGCCTTGATAGCATGGTCGATAATCGTGAGGTTGCGCAGGCCGAGGAAGTCGAACTTAACCAGACCAGCCGTTTCTACGTCGTCTTTGTCGAACTGCGAGACCAGATGCTTGCCTTCGCTGTCGTTGTACGTGGCTGTGTAATCTGTCAGCGCTCCTGGTGCGATCAGAACGCCCCCGGCATGCTTACCTACCTGTCGGGTAATACCTTCAAGCGACAAGGCGTGATCCATCACACTGCGGACTTCAGAATCGTGGTCGTACAGCGCCTTTAGGGCTGGCTCTTCGGCCATAGCATCGCGCAGTGTTACGTCCGGACGCTTAGGAATCAGCTTCGCAATGTTGTTCCCAAAGCTGTAGCTAAAGCCCAGGGCTCTTGCTACGTCACGCACCACCATTCGTGCAGCCATGGTACCGAAGGTGATGATTTGGGATACCGCCTTTTGCCCATAGGTTCTGGCTACGTACTGAATCACCTGATCGCGCTTATCCATACAGAAGTCGACGTCGAAGTCGGGCATGGAGACCCGCTCAGGGTTCAGGAATCGCTCAAACAGCAGTGCATAAGGGATCGGGTTAAGGTCGGTAATCTCAAGAGAATACGCCACCAGAGAGCCTGCTCCGGAGCCCCGGCCAGGCCCTACGGGGATATCGTTCTTCTTCGCCCAGCGGATAAAGTCGGCAACGATAAGGAAGTAGCCAGGGAAACCCATTCCCACGATAGTATCCAGCTCAAAATCCAGGCGCTGCTGATACTCTTCCCGATGTTTAGCGATCTCTTCCTCGGTCTTGAAGTAAAACTTCAACCGGCGCTCAAGGCCAGCTTGCGCTTCTGATCGCAGGAAGGACTCTTCCGACATGCCTTCAGGCACAGGGAAGCGTGGCAGATAGTTCTGCCCTAGCGTTAGCTCAACGTTACATTGAGACGCAATGCGCAGCGTATTCTCGATAGCCTCAGGAATATCCGAGAAGAGATCGATCATCTCTTCAGGCGATTTCAGGTACTGGTGCTGCGTTGCTGGCGCTGTTTCGCGCTGGCGAAGCTTCTGGAGTGATTCACCGTCTGCAATGGCAACCCTCACTTCATGAGAGGAGAAGCTCTCTGGCTCAATGAACCGTACCGGGTTGGTTGCTACAACAGCAGTACCGGTTTTGATTGCGAGGTTAACCGCCTCCCTTACGTACAGATCGTCAGCGGGATGTCCGACACGTTGTAGCTCAATATACAGATCATCGCCAAACAGACTGCGCAGCTCGGTAATTGCCACGAGTGCCTCGGACTGACGGCGACTGCACAGTAATCGCCCAATCTCGCCCTCGCGGCCACCGGTAAGAGCGATCAACCCCTTGGTCTGACCTTCCAGCCAACTGACTGGAATCAGCGGGCGATCATTGCCGTCACGGGCCCCTTCTGCGTACCCACGACTTATCAATCGCGTAAGGCTGAGGTAGCCCTCAAGGTTTTTGCAGATGAGGTTTAAGGTGGTGTTGTTGATTCTGGATGTGGAGAGCTGAATCTGGGCGCCGATGATCGGCTTTACCCCGTTGCTCATCGCGGCTTTGTACGCCTTGATCGCACAAAACAGGTTGCTTTCGTCTGTGATCGCCACGGCAGGCATACCCTGCTGGGCAACCTCCTTCATCAGCGGCTTCACTCTGACCAGCGAATTGCTGAGAGAGTACTCAGTATGTAGCGAAAGGTGGACAAAGCTCACAGGCCAGGCTCTCCGAATTGGAATTCATTTATAAATGGTGCACGATGAGCACATTAACAATCAATTGACAGAAAGAGGCTCGACACTATACTGAACGACCCGAAATCTCAAGATTGGAGCTGTATCATGGATGCCTCAGGACAAACCACAGGTTCATTTGAGCAGCGCGCCAGGCCGCTTGAAATGGAGATTTTGTGTAAGTTGCTCGCAGATCCTGAGCTGATAAGCCCCATTTCGGAACACCTGACCGCTGATTCGTTTATTGACCCTCGCGCCAAGGCGCTTTACAGAGATATTGTCGACAGCGCAAAGAAAGGCGCTCCCCTCTCAGAAGCGATAGCCATGTCTCGCTACGCAACTGATCGACGGATGGAACCCTATCTGATGGAGGTCATGTCTGTTTACGGATCTGGCTCTCCATCCTCTTTGGCGGATGAGCTGACACAAATTGCAGTAGGGAAGCATACCTTTGATGTTTTCCGTGAAGGCCTCTCCAATATCACGCTAAACAAAGACAATTTCGTCAATATTGCGAGCGCCGCACGAACCAAGCTCGACCAGGTTATCAACCAAGGTCTTGGTAAAGTCACAACCCAAGCCAGCTTTGCTGAAATCGGCGAATCCTGGAATGACGGTTTCCGGCAAAGCATCGCAGCCGATGGCCATCAATCGGTCAAGACAGGGTTCGATGACCTCGATAACATGCTTGTGTGCCTGGAGCCAGCCGACCTGATTATTCTGGGTGCGCGTCCTTCTATGGGCAAAACCACCTTCGCAATGAACATTGTGAAGAATGTGAGCTTGTATCAAAAGCATCCGTCTATGGTGTTTTCGCTGGAAATGCCGAAGGACAAGCTCTACGAGCGCAGTATCGCTGATATCTCTGGGGTGGACTATGAGCGGATTCGAAAGAAGACCCTGCTCAAAGGGGATGCCGAAAAAATCGCATCTGCCAGAAATCTGCTTAAAGATGCACCTATC
>AZIJ01003586.1_pt1 | contig 21517 bp, 8 predicted proteins | sample 359151 | NCBI WGS metagenome assembly AZIJ01 (sample SAMN02429718, study PRJNA222666) | marine sediment metagenome | biome: Sediment sample; isolation source: enrichment culture of sample MGS-ElMAX(UA) from oil contaminated site at the... | place: Egypt: El Max | collected 2013-01-23 | depth 9.22 m m | reverse complement strand
TGTTGATAACGCAGATTTGCTGGAGATTGAGAGAGAGGAACGAATTCTCAATGCTCGTCAGCTGAAGATGAACCAGATAAGTGCGCTGGAAGTGCTGACGGAACATGGGTTGTTGCCCAACTACGCATTTCCGGAACGTGGCGTCCGATTTTCCGGCGCCGTGTTCCATCGCAAGCCGAAGGGTACTGCTGGTGACCACGAGCTACGCGTTCGTGAGCCGTTTGAGCTGGTACGCGGCGGCTCCGCTGCGATTCGTGAGCTGGCCCCCTGGAACCATTTCTATACCCATAGCCATCGGTTTGACATTCAGCAGATTGAAATCGGCTCCAAAAGCGAACCCTTGATAACCGAGTGGGGTGTTTGTGGCCAATGTGGCCACATGCGGATGACGGACGATATCAATCGGCCAGAGGCTGTTCCCGCGTGTCCACAATGTGGTTTCGACGGCATTGAAGGGCAAACAGTCAAAGGCCAGCAAGCTAATTTCCTGGAATTCTCGCGTTCCCAGGCGATTTCTTACATGGAGTTTTATGACAGCCTTTCCGGCGACAAAGGCGATGAGCGCGAGAACGAGGTGTATCAGCTGGTCAATTCCTTCGACCAAACGGTTGAGCAGGCTAGCGGGGCTGTTGCCAATGACAAACTGCCCTTTGGTATTGAGTACCGCGCTGCGATGGTGCTGCGCGAGGTCAATGCGGGCTTCAAGGACCAGCACCGTGACCTGGCTTTTGGCAATGATGTAAAAGTGTCCAGCGAAGGTTTCGTCGTCTGTGCGGACTGCGGTGTCGCCGTGAAACCGGGAGAAACCAGAGATAAGGTTAACCACCGCAGAAGCTGCTCCGGCCATCGAGAGACTCAAAAGCGTAAGCGCGAAGGGCGCATGGAGGACGCTTACAGATGGGAAAAAGTTTTTTTGTACAGAGAGTTGCGTTCTGAGGCCATCCGGTTGTTGCTTCCGGATGTGGAGCCTGAAGACCTGTCGACCCTTGAAGCTGCAATTTATCTTGGGATGCGTTTGCGCTTTCAGGGCGACCCTGGGCACCTTCTGGTGAAACAGCAGATAGTTCCGAACCTGAACGAAGGAACTACCCAGAACTATCTGGTTTTGATGGATGCCGTGCCGGGTGGTACTGGCTTTCTTAAAGAGCTGTTCCAGACTCGCGATGCCGCAGACCGTTCTGGTGAAGGGGTTATGGAGGTGCTGCGGCTAGCGTTGGCTGAACTGGAGACGTGTCGCTGCCGTGAGCTTCATCAGACCGAGGACGATACGGATGGTTGTTACCGGTGCCTGCGGACCTACCACATGCAGTTCCGTGCCGATGAGATATCCCGTGAGGGAGGCATTCGCCTGCTGAAGAAACTCATTGCTGCCGGTATTGAACGCGAAACAAAGGCAGAGCTGGACGAAGTTAAGCCGAAAGCCCAGTTTGAGAGTGTTCTGGAAAAACGGTTTGTTACCAAGCTACAGGATTGGGTGCAGGAGAATGGCAAGCCAGACGACTGGCGTGAGGAACTGATCGGTGGTGCAACCGGATTCCGCTTTACATTGGGCGACGGCCGCCTTTGGTCCCTTCAATTGCAGCCGAAGTTGGGCGGTCCGCAAGGTGTGGCGGTGCATTGTCAGCCAGACTTCCTGCTGACGGCTGATGATGAAGTCTGCCGACCCGTGGCGATTTTCCTTGATGGTTTCGAGCCTCACGTTAAACCGACTGAGCCGACTTCGGGCTTAGCTGATGATCTGCGTAAACGACGATCTGTATTGGAGAGCCAGGGGTATTGGGTCTGGTCCATCAGCTGGGACGATCTGAACGAGGAGGATGGCGAGCGGTTCCGTTATCTTGATAGGCAAGTCACGGATGTCATTTTGCCCAAACGCATTGACGATATTGGAGGTAAGGCGGCTCTTCGCTCTATAAGCGGGCATGCATTCAGCCAATTCAAAGCGTTTCTGCGGGTGCCAAATGATGATACCTGGCGAAAGGTTGGTCAGGAGACATTGGGCTTCACGCTGATGCTGATGGCGGGTCAAGGCATTGGGCAAGATGCCCGGGAAACATCTGAAAAGTTGCAGATGTGGAGGCAGGGATATCCCGTGCCGGCACCCGGAAAAGTTGGTAATCCGGAGTGGACGTGGATCGCTCAGAATTTGAGTATCAGCAACGATTTGTTTGCTTACGGGCTTTCGGAGCAGTTGATCCAGTCGGATTACACCAATCTCTATTGTGAGCTGCGGCTGGGGGATTCTGAATCAGAGCGCTCAGGAGCCGAAACCTTCAAACTGCGTTGGCGACGCTTCCACGCATTGATGAACTTATTCCAGTTCATGGGCAATGTGATTTTCTATACCACGTCTGAGGTGGAGGATGGAGTAATTCCAGAGCCTACGTTGACGCCTCAGGTAAGTTTGGATGAGCAATGGCAGGAGCTGCTGGACGATGCCATTGTGCCGGTTAAAAAATTGATACCACATCTCGCCGCAGCCAGTGTTGAGCTGCCGGAAAGTGAATACTATAGCGATGATCTGTCTGATATTTATTTTGCAGAACTGGCATGGCCAGAGGCGGCCGTACCCATTGCCATTCTGGCAGGGACTCAGGAAGAGTTCGTTGGTCAGTGGCAAGGAGCCGGCTGGCAGGCGATAACTCTGAAAGATATCGAAGAGCGCGGGGAGCAGTGGTGTATTGACCAGCTGCCGAAACAAAAAGGAGGAGAATGAACATGGCCAAGATGATGCTGCACCGGGATGTGCTGAAAAATTTCGGCAAGCTTCCAGCGAAAGTTCAGAAAAAAGTATACGAACTCACTTATAAATTCGAGAGTGATAGCACGCAAGCGAGCATTCACCTCGAGCCAATTGAGGCTGCAAAGGACAAGAAAGTACGGAGCGCCAGGGTAGGGTTGGATTACCGGGCCATTGTGATCGCTCCGGAAAAAGGTGATACCTATTTGCTCATGCACATCGACCACCATGATGAAGCCTATCAATGGTGCATGAACAAGCAGTTCGAAGCACATATGGCACTAGGTACTTTTCAAGTGTTCGATGTGGAGCTGGCGGAGCAATCTGTTCGCGACGCAGAGACCATTGAATATGAAGCTGAAACAGAGGCCTACGTCCTCCAGAAACTCTCCGATAAAGAACTTTTTCAGGCGGGGGTTCCGGAAGCGTTGATTCCGGCAATTCGTGCGGTGCGTAACGATGACGATTTTGAACGTCTCTCGGATTACCTGCCCCCGGAGGCTGGGCAGGTTCTATTCGGCATTGCCGCCGGAATGACCCTGGATGATGCTCTCAATGAGATGCTCGGCGGTCTGGACGAAATCGAGAAGCCAACGACTCCAGGTGACTTTAGCCATCTGGCTGATATGACCAATATGGATCTGGTGTTGGTCCAAGGCGAGGAGCACCTTCAGGAGATCCTCAGCGAAGACATCGAAGAGTGGCGAATATTTCTGCATCCGTATCAGCGCAAATTGGTGGAGTGGAATACCAAAGGGCCCATGAAGATTTTTGGTGCCGCTGGGACAGGCAAGACGGTTGCATTGATGCATCGGGCAGCGTGGTTGGCGCATCAATGTGATGGTGATGAGAAAGTTTTAATCACCACCTATACCACAAATCTGTCGGTTACCATTAGGGGCCTGATGGAAAAACTGGCTCCAGGTGTGATTGACAAAATTGAGGTAACAAACCTCCACCAACTGGCTCGGACCATTTGTTTCCGTGCCCAGGGCCAGGCGAAGATTGCAGAGCAAGATGACTTAAAATCGGTGTGGAAGCAGGTGATGACATCCTCGGTTGCTTCGGGCCTGGATTTTACTCCTGATTTTGTACGAGAAGAGTTCGAACAAGTAATTGACCCGATGGGGATCACCTCTGAAGACGATTACCTCACCATGGTTCGCTCTGGTCGGCCGGTTCTCAAGCGGAAACAGCGCCGCCAGATCTGGAAGCTGTTTGTTGAGGCCAGACGGCAACTGGAGTACCGCCGACTTGTGACGTTTGACGGTTTGATCCATCAGGCGAGATTGGTAGCCGAGAAAGGCGAATTTCCGGGTTACCGCTATGTGCTCGTAGATGAGACTCAGGACTTTGGACTTGAGGCACTACGTCTCATCGCCGCTATCAGCCCGTTAAAGGAAGGCTTGAACAACCCCTTATGTGTTGTGGGCGATGGTCACCAGAGAATTTACAACACGGTTCCAGTGCCCATGAGCAGAGCCGGGATTGATGTTCGTGGCCGTTCACGGAGATTAAAGATCAATTACCGTACCAGCGAGGAGATCAGGAACTGGGCACACGGTGTTTTACAGGGCATGTCGATCGATGACCTGGATGGTGACGATGTGGCCACCCAAGGTGATCGCTCCGTTTTCCATGGTCCGAAACCCCAGCTGGTCAAATGCTCAAGCGACGATGAAATGGTCGACGCTGTAGTGACATGGGTTAGGGGCTTGACTGAGTCCGGTGATATCGCGACCCATGAAATCTGCCTGACCCCACCGAACTCCAAGGTGATTAATGCTCTGGAGAGTAATGGCTTAGGAACGGTTGAACTGAAAGCCCGTCAGGCTGACCCCGGCCAGGAAGAGGGCGGTATCCGATTTGGTACCAAGAAACGGATTAAAGGACTGGAGTTCAAGGCAGTGGCGATTCTTGATTTCGGGGACAGCAATAACGTGCTTGAACGATTTGAGAACTATGTTGCGGCTACGCGGGCGAGGCAGCAGTTGCTGGTTGTTGCACGAGCCGGTGAGGTTAATGAATGAGTGTCAGTTTTGGAATCTTAGCCCTTTCATGTTCTGCGTTAACAGAAGACAAAACGGAGTGAAATAGGTGGGTAAACATCATCTCAGTGAACAACTTGACGCTAGTGGTAAACATCGCATGCTTTCGATAGACGGTGGCGGTGTGCGAGGGGTCATTGCGCTGGAAATTTTATCAAAGATCGAATCTGAGCTGCGCTCGCTCTCGGGTAAAAAAAATCTTGTGCTGGCAGACTGGTTCGACTTCATCGGTGGAACGAGTACCGGAGCAATCATTGCTGCAGGTTTGTCTATCGGGATGACGGTTGATGAGTTGATGAAAATGTATGCTGATCATGGAAAGCGTATGTTTAAAAGGGCTCGCCTGTTTGAGCGCTTGACTAGCAACCGTTACTGCCACCAAGAGTTAGAACGAATGCTCAAGGAAGTGTTCGGAGCTTCAACAACATTAGGCTCGGAAAGGGTAAAAACACTCCTTATGCTTGTTTTGAGGAACGCAAAAACAGATTCTCCTTGGCCAATAACTAATAATCCTTATGCAAAGTTTAATATAAAAGAAAAGGTTGGCCAGGAAAATAATCTTGATCTTCCTTTGTGGCAGCTGGTCAGAGCAAGTACAGCGGCGCCAACCTACTATAAGCCAGAAGAAATAACAATTGGTGAAAGAACTCATATTTTTGTCGATGGCGCTTTGACGCCATATAACAATCCAGCTTTCATGATGTTCCTAAAGGCATCGATGGAAGAATATAACCTCAATTGGAAAACTACTGAGGAAGACCTACTGCTCGTGTCTGTTGGCACAGGAATGCAACCCGGAGTTATTCCAGATAAAAAAACAAAAGATATGAATTTTCTGCACACTGTAGTGACGGTGCCTGCGGCATTGATCTATGCAAATATCGTTGAGCAAGACAAGATGTGTAGAATCCTTGGAAATTGCTTGGAAGGGGATGATTTGGACCTGGAAATTGGTAACTTGCGGGGCAATAGGTCACCACTTGATAAGAAGCTCTTTACGTACGTTAGGTACAATACAGAGCTCACCGAGGATTCTTTAAAAAACATTGGTTGTGGGGATTTAGCGCACTTGCCGTTGAACAGGCTTGATGCTGTGGACCTAATGGGCCCGATGAAAAGAGTTGGCCAGGGTGTCGCTGAAAAAAAGGTAAAAAGGGAGCATTTTACGAAGCACTGCCCGTTTTCTGGTTGTGCCGAAACTGTCTCTGCGACCATATGATTACTATAAAAAATGATGTCATATAAACGCAAAAGTTTAGAAAAGAGTGAAGACCTTCATCCATCAGATATGATACCGATTGTTATTGGGGTCGTAGGACACAGAGATATACCAAAAAAAGATGAGGTTATAATAGAAAGAGCTATAGAAAAAAAGCTGCTCGAAGTAATGCGTGAATGCCCGAATTCGCCGATATATTTACTAACAGCTCTGGCAGACGGCGCTGATCGATTAGCCTATAGAGCGGCAGAAAAAGTCAGAACGATGGGAATGTCGACGGCAAAGCGATGCGTTTGGCATAGCGGTAAACAGCTTAAAGTCGGGGCGGTACTTCCTTTACCTGTTAGCGAGTACGAACGTGATTTCGCTTCCTCACCGGAATCGCTGGCTGAGTTTCGGGAGATTTTAAAGCGGGTAGACTGGTACAGTGAGCCTTCACAATACGTTGAGCAATGTGCTGAGGACGAAAACCCAGGGAATGACGTAGAAGCACGTAATCGTTGTTACAGAGCTAATGGATTGTTTATTGCGCGCCATAGCCAGTTGATCATAGCGTGCTGGGACGGTATCACGAAGAACACAGTGGGTGGTACATCAGACATTGTTAGATTCTGTCGAGAAGGGTTAGAGGTCGCAGTTGGGAATGCAACTCACCTTACTAACATGCCTGATACCAGGCCTGTTCACCACATATTGACTCGTCGGGAGGATAGCCCCCAGCTGAAGGACCAAGGTTTTCCGCCGGGAACCAGCAAAGACTTGTTTCCCGAATATCGATGGGATAAAACCTTTCCGTTAAAAGAAAGGCAAAAAAGTGAGAAGGATAGGTGGAGAGATATTCGCCACCGATTTGAGGAGTTCAACCGATCGATGGTAGAGGCCGGTTCTAAGGCAACCACCGAATTAGCGCAGGCTCGTTCTTATCTGATCGGTGAAAAGAACCTTGATGGCGAACCCGTTGAACCGATTCCAGCTGACTTGCTTGACGGCCAGACGCTATCTTCTTTGGGAGTTTATTGTGGGGCTGAGGTCCTATCAATGAGGGCTCAAAAACAAAGGAGCAGAGCAATTTTTGCGATTTTGGTGCTATCGGCACTTGCACTTTTGACTGAGCAACTCTACTCGGGTCCCTATCACTATTGGCAATGGCTCAGTATTTCGATTGGTTTTGGCATTTTAGCGGTTACTGCTTACTGGGTTATTCGCTACAAACGTCTTGAACCCCGTTACCTTGATTACCGGGCCCTTGCCGAAGCATCTAGAGTCCAGTTTTTCTGGAACTTAGCTGGCATCAATGAATGTGTTTCTGATCATTATCTCCGTGGTCAACGAGATGAAATTGAGTGGATTCGACAAGCGCTTTTATCCCAGAGGCTGCCGTTATTCAAGGCAAAAAAAATGGATGAGGATAGCGCACTTAAAATTTGTAAATTACATTGGATCGAAGATCAGAAAAACTATTTTGGCGGGACTTCGGATAAAGCTTCAGTGAACCGAAACCATTTTTCGACTTGGTCAAAGCGATCATTGATGATGCTGTCTTTAGCTATAGCAGTAGGTGTCATAACATTGATGACAGACTTTATAGTTTCGCGATATTTTCATGGTTTTGACAGATCTTTGATTTTCTATTTTATATGGGTGTACGGTGCGTTATTTACCGCAGCAGCAATCTCTCGTGTTTACCTAGAAATAAAAGCATTTTCAGAAAACGCAAATCGCTATCAGCAAATGAAGTTGTACTTTGAATACTCTGCCTTTCTCTTAAAAGAGAGAGAAACTGAAGGCCTGAGCTTATGCAGACCGCTACTTTTTGAGATTGGAAAACAAGCGCTAGCTGAGAACGCAGACTGGTTGTTGTTTCATAGACAAAGGCCAGTTTATGTACCCTTTTAAAAATCTGTATTAGAGAGCGCATGGATGCAGAACTTTCTTTGCCATCTGGTGCTGCTCTCTGAGATCAGGATTGTACTGAAGAAGCCTTTTCCATAAACCTTGAGTTCGCTAAAAGTGAAGACGTTGCACACACGCTGGAGGGCGACACAATCAAGGGCTCTAACGGATTTCTGAAACTGTCTGACCTATACTCTTTTCGCAAAGAGGAAACAGTAAAAAGGTGTGTAAACATGCAACATATTCAGATTGGTTAGTATTAGGAAAATAATGACCGAATTTATAGATGTTCACCAGTTCAACGGGCTTCTGAAAGGGAAGTTCCCAATAGTATTTGGTGGTTATAGTGGCTTGGGTTACGAGAAACCGCAGGCAGTACGAGATGAGGTGAGGAAGCTTCTTGAAAAGCTAAAGAAGCGATATGGAAGCCGCCTGATTGTCGTTAGTGGAGCAACCTCGGTGGGAATTGGCTTGGTGTATGAGGTTGCGCAAAAGCTGGGAGTGACCACCTTGGGTATTGTTTCTGAACAGGTTAATTCGGAAGATGTTTCTCCTTTCTGTAATTATGTGCTGTTGGTTTCTGATCCCCATGGGACTTGGGAAGTGAAGACGGAGAGTGGTGATAGCTATCTGGTCGAGGCGGCCGAAAATGGCGAAATGATCTATTTTGGGGGAGGCAAGGTTGCGAATTCGGAAATTCTGGAAGCTAGAGGGAAGGGGGTGGCAGTGACTGTTTTTTCAGATTTTATGCCTGATCCAGAAAAAGTTCGGCTGAAAGCGAAAAAACAAAAATAAACTGATGGGGCCAGAAGACCAGCTGAAGATGCTGTCAAGTTGAAATTGTATACTGCCTTAACGGCTCGGCTTTCTAGCTTCGTGCTGACAAGAGCACCAAGTGATTGAGTATTTATGAGAATTAATACTAATGCTCTAAAGCCTTTTGGCAAATCAATGAATTGCAGAATGAACTGAGAGATTACGCTACCTTTGACGTTTATTTTAAACCACGGGAACAGGTGTGACATGTATAGCCGTCTGCTAGACCTTTCGGTCGAAATTGCAATCCAGGCTCGAGTGAGAATTTTAGTGTTTTCAACCAACCTGTGAGTGAGTTGGAATCGTCACTCTTACTCCTTAGGTTCTTGAAACCCTATATAGGAGGGGAAGCATTCCGGACTTCCGCTAAATACTATCGGGCCTTGGTTGTTTTCAGGGAAGATTACGTCGAAGTTTGAGCTGGAAAACAGTCGTGATGTAAGCTCCATACTTTTTTGATCATAAATGTCAATAAAGTTTTTGGATGTGACCAAGGTATATTCATTTCTAAGGCTAGCTATGGAGATTTCTTTACCTTTATATCTGTATGACGTGCCTCGGATTTCTCCGTCGGCAGTGTTTATTAGCTTTAAGGAGTGATCTTTAAGGTGACATAAAATCAGATCAGGGGATGTGAAAATTAGGTCATCAATCCCAGGTTTTAGGTAATCATATGTAAATATAATTTCGTTCGTTTCAAAATTAAATACGGCCAGTTTTCCGCGAGTTGTCCAAGCAGCTCCTAAAACACTTTTCCATACTTGGATTCCCGAAATTTCGCCAAGTTCAAGCTTTATGCTAAAGTACTCTTTAAGTGAATATGGGCACCAAACTCTAATGTTTCCTTTGATATCCCATGATAAGATTCTTTCATTATCAAGATTAATAAAGTCAGATATTCTATCATTGTGACTACGGAAAGATTTTTGAGTCACCCCATCAGGGTGAGATTCCAGGACTTCAATTTCTTGACCATTCTCGAAATATATCAAGATATTGTCTAAGGTTTTGTACTGAAATTCTTGCGATTTTCTTTGAAAAATTTCCATGCCTAGATATGTATTTTGAACTGAAAGAATTTGGAATTTATGCTCATATCCAGAGATGTTCCTAGTTGTACAGTTATAAATAAAAGCGACAATACCATTTCCAATATGATGGACATTATCTATGTGATCACAGTCTGGGTCTAAGAAGATGCCCATTTCCTTGAATGTTTTAAGGTTAATCCAAGAAAACTGATTAAATACGACTGTGCAAAGTCCGAGTCCATTTATATGTCTTGGCCATTCAGCACCGAGGTTGGTGGGGAAGTTTTTAGGCGTTTTTATTTTTTTTATTAACCCTCCATTAGTTCCCTCTCGAAACTCGATGGCATTTTCGTTTGCGACCCAAAAATCAAAGGTGCAATTTTTGTGATCTAAGTTCTCTTTTATAGTGCCGACATTTCTTAAAGTTCCATGATTTATTGGTTCTAGATCGGTTGGCTTCCATAAAATTGTCTTATTATCAATAGAGCGAGATAGGATTGTGCCATTTTTTAAAAGCTCTAAGCTTTTTAAGTCTGTAGTATGACCCAAGTTGGTTATAAAATCTCTTTTAGAATTTTTATTCCAGATTCGGATTTCACCCTCGGTACTCCATGATAATAATTTGCCATTTTTCGAAAGAAGCAGGCCTTCAATTCGCTCTCGATGTCCGTTAAGTTTACCTTTATTTTCTCCTGTATCTAAATCTACGCTTTCTATACTTTTTTCATTAATATAGAATGCGCTTTTTTCCTGGTGTACAACTATTTTTCCATTCGTTTTTTTTGTTGAAATATCTTGTATTCTAAGTCCGTTGATGTCGTATAGTGATATTCCCGTGTCGTTTTCAATGCAAATTATTTTTTCATTTATATGGTAAATGTCAGCTGTACCCAACGTTGATGTGTGCAGGTGATTTTCTTTGCCGTCAGCCAGGTCAAGAAGCGTAACTTCCTCTATGTCTGGAAATTGTAGTGCTCCAATGTAGCAAATTTGACCTTTTGTAAAAGGAATAACTTTACGTATCCAATAGGGGGTTTGGATAAGGTGTGCCCGATTCCCCGTCCCTTCAAACCATATATCGAGGTGCTCTTGAGAAAGTGAGTATATATATCCATCGACCTCACCAAAATCGGCTATTTCGAGAACATAATCTGGGTTTTCTGTTGGTAAAAACTCACGGGTCAGTTTTCTTGAACTAAAGTCCCATATTCCTATCTTTGAACGGTCAAGTAATAATAAAAGGTTTCCATTCGGCAGCAATTTTAGATCGGTGACTTTATTGCCTGCCACTTCTACTTCGGTGACTACATTGAAATCCGTTTTGTTTATTATTAAATGAGAGCTGCGTAGGCTGAGGGAAAAGTAATCCTCGGAAAGGTCCACGAAAGAAGTTGATGAATTAATGCAATCAAGTTTTTTGGTTCTAATTAAATCATCGCCTGACAGAATATTGATGTTGCCTGCTCTGTCGATGAAAAAGCACTCGCCAGTTTTTGTATAAGAAAAATAGGAAACGTGAGGCCAACGTTTAACAATTTCACCGTTCTTAACGTTCCATAGTTTTAAATATCGATCATTATGTAAGGATAAAATCCGACTATCCTGATAAGGGTAAACGTTTATTACTGGGGACAGGTCCTTTGAGTCTCTCAATATTGCCTCACATGCGCTTGGTGCTACTATTCGTGGGCGCTTATTCCGAAAGGCAACTAGCCAGTCGAAATCTTCAGCATTAAGAAAATGCTCTGCCTTGAGGGTTACTGGGCTTAGTTCGGCATGCTCAAGCGATAGTTGCAAAAGGATCCTGTGTGCTGGCCAGGCTTGGGTTCCTTTAGCGAGAGTGGTTGCCGAGGAACCTACAAAGAAACCGTAGAAATGCTGCCATTCTGTCGAGAATCGAGATCTAGTGACTTCCACCATTCGGAAATCGCTAATCAAGTCTTTGGTGCGGTTGGCAGCACACTTGGCCATACAAAATGAAAAATCTGTGAGGAGTTTTTGGAGTTCTTCAGTGCGCTCAGCCTTCGCTAACTGCCAAGGCTGCTCCATAATACGCCGCAACGCTCGACTATCCTGCGTTGGTTTTGAAGCATCTGTGAGCTTATAGAGGTCGGCACCGTACGGTTTTGAAAATACCTGAGCCAAGTGAGCATGTATCTGATGAATTTCCGTTTCCGACGCGGCAATCTCCGCAGCTACTTCCTGAAACTCCCTGTGAAAAAAGCGATATACCAAGGCCCCATCAATATAAGCACTGGTTAAGTACGGGCTTAGGTCAAGAAATAAGCGTGACCAAATAATCGGCGGCAGCGCTTCTTGGTTTTGCCATTTTACGGGTGTCCTTTCAGAGCTCTCGAACTCTTTTCTGACAGAGCTATCCTTGCCCAGGGCAATTGCGATTTCATCCTCAGAGAGGCCATATCGTGAAGCTGCGATATATGACAGAGCTCTGTGTGTGTATATTTCTGCATGCTTCCTCTTCTTGAGCAGATACTCCTGTATAAAGTTTTTCGTCATTTCTCGGACAGTTTCGGGGAGGGCCTTTGTATTTATTCTGTCCCACGACCGCCATCGTCTAGCCTCCTCACAAGCCAACCTGAGCCAGAGTGGGTTGCCATTCGATTCGAATGTGTTCAGAACAACGTTTCTTTGTTCGGCCGTGAGGGTTCGCTCTGATGATGGAAGGAGGTCGACGTTGTTTTTTGTGGCCCGGGACTGGGATAACCACTCATTAAGAAGAGTTTCGCCATCCACCCGAGACATCTTATCCAGTTGTAGCTGAGTGTAGCCTTGTAAACCAACGAGTCCATGGGTGAGCGTTTCGGGGCGGGTACTTATGACCACCCGAACATTGTCAGGTAAAACGGCTGGCAGCCAGTGAGACAGTGGTGGGTTATTTTCTTTGTCCAGCTGGTCCAATGCGTCGATAAATAGCCAGATCGGCTTTGATCCAGAGGCTAATGAAAGTTTGTTGGTAAACTCCTTAATGGTGTCTTCGAGATCATCTGTAGGCTGGACACTGTCCATCTCATAGGAGCTTGAAATGCTGAATATAATGCTCTGCAGAAGGCTGTCTAGTGTTTCGATGCCAACTACACCGCCAATGAATTTTGCGATGGTCACAGGTGCTTGTTGGGTGAAGGTCTGATCTGCAGCTTGAAGGAAGGAGCGTGCCAGAAGGGATGTCTTCCCTATTCCTCCATCGCCTGAGATGATTAATGGGCTTGCCGGCTCCTCTCGTCTATCAAGGTAAGAGCAGATTTGATCGATTTCCAATAGCCTTCCTACGAATGACTTGGATCGTTCTTCTGCGAATAGTCTGTGTTTATTGACCTTGTTTTCAGCGGTTTCTTGCTCGTGGGCTTCGAGCTCCTCGGAAATTAAACGGACCTGATGCCGATAGAAGTCGTTTGCAAATTTTTTGAGATGGTGTCGGGAAGGTCTTTTGTGTCTTCGGTGCCAACGACACCTCATCGTATGGACGTTGTCGCTAGCAAGGCGTTGGCGAATCACCTTTTCGAGTTTGTTAAGGCGATCGGCAGCGCCCGGGACTCGGGCCTTCAAGTTTTCGTCCCAGTCAACGAAAGCCTTTCCGTTAGGCAAGTCAAGATGCTTAATATGCCGAATGTAAACTTGAACGTGTTTGTCAGCGTCAGGTACCGCTAATGCTCCCATCGCAATTTCCTGGTGCGTGGCTGATGCGAAGTAGGGGAGCCGATCGTAGCCATCAAAAGAGGCTGTCGCCATTCTGAGTGCTTTTTGAATTTCTGTGTCCTTTTTCTCCCCGTCTTCCCAGGCGCCTTCCCTTGGTTTGAGACAGTACACGGGGGGGGATGCGTTTTCATCGCGACGGTAAGCAGAGTCGATGATCTCGAGCGCCTCTGTCGCATTCTGACCTCGCAGTTCATTAATGATCCGATCCCAATGATTTACTGAGATTTGCTCGGGAATTGGCTCCCAGCCATATCGATCACCGAGTAACACCACGAAATTGGGCTTTGGGGAAAGCTCCTGGCAGCGGCGCACCTCTTCCAGGCAGATCTGGATGGTCTCTCTTTCTTTTTGAGCCTCTTCAGTTATGCCCCACCGCAAATCAACAGCCTGAAACCGGACTCCTTTTTTTGCACAGAACTCTTCCAGGCGAGGAAAGACCTGCGATCTGAGGACTTCGCGCTCCTCTAAAAAATCGCCGAAAGTAGAGCTAATAAAGAGACGGAATACACGTTCAGTTGGCAATGGTGGGTCCTTGAAATTTGTTACGCATTGATGGGGCGTTAGTGAGCTGAAAGAGCTTTAATCCGACTCCAGTTTTTTAAGGGGTGAGGGATATATTTGCGATGAACCAACAAATGCTATGAGTTGTCCCTGCTTTGTTTCAACGCAGGTGTGTACACGGTTAGGTACCACTACCATGCTCTCTATCATTTCTTTTTCAAGGTTCATGATGAGCAGTTCAGTATCAGTACACTCGATTTTGCTCAGGCTTCTTCTCAACTCGATAGGTGAGGTGGATGGTATGAGCCCATTCGTCTGTCCCAAGAGCCCACCAGACGGGGACCAGAGGAATTCCTCGTTTGATTCCGCCCGCGAAACCAATCGCCCATCTGCCAGCTCTTCAGCTTCAAGAACATTATTGGAGTGGCCTTTTAGCAGTGCAAGTGGCTTTCCAGTGCGTGACCAGATACGGAGTGTTTTGTCAGATGCCCAGGTTAGTATTCTCCCGTCCGCTAGTTCCGCAGTCCCGAGTACTCGTCCTGTGTGATATTCAGTCACTTCAATTAGTGTTGGATCCACATTCTGGCGATACGAATCGTCTATACACAATTCAAGTTGAGTGACTATTTCGTATGTAGATGAAATTCGACCAGTCTTGATCGTCTGAGACCTCACAAATTCTGACTTTTCACCATTGGTATTGGTCAGTAAAAAGTCAGTCAGAAGATTGCCTGTTGATGACCAGAAACTTATCGCTCGGTCTGACAAAACAAGAATCCGGCCATCTTCAAGTTCTCTAACATCCTGGACCGTAGGAATTGAAACAGACTCGCCATCATAATCATTAAAAAGGAGTGTGCTGTCATTGAGCTTGAACAGAAAGTCTCCCGCAGATGACCACACAGAGGGTAGTGTATGGTCTGACCAAGATAGTATGCGGCTATCCGCCAACTCTTGTGTCCACCACCCAAGGCTGCAATCGGGTGAAACAATATCGTTAAAGCGTGTTAATAGGTCACCATCTGGGGAGTACAATTGTAGCCCTACCTCGTCCGAGACAAGGATTCGGCCATCGGACAACACCCGTGCACTTCCCCCTGAATAGCGACCATTGCCGCGAAAAGGTATACGGCTTAAGAATTCAAGATCTGGCGACCATAGGCATGCTCCATCATTGGATTCAGAGAGTAGGCGTCCGTCTTCGAGTTCTTCGGCAATAACGTAACTATAATAATTTCCATGATGACATTCGAACAGGTTTACGCATTGATCTCGGGGTTCCCAAAGCTTCATTAAACCTTCTACAGACCACGATAACAGTCGACCAAAATCTACCAAACGAACTCCCTCGAGACTTCCATACCTCTCCTCGCACGCATCGAGAATTGCCAGAGGTTCACCCTTGTCATCCCAGAGTCTCACAGTGGTATCCTGAGCGTAGGAGACAATGGCTGCACCTGGAATTTCCAGAACATCACAGATAGTTCCGACATGTCCTTTCATTGGCGCAAGGTGCACACCACTTTGCGACCACAGGCCAAGACCTCCCCGGGTATCCCAGACAACAAGTTCACCGCTCTCTAATACTCGGACGCCCCCGATTTTTTCAGGCAAATCTATAATTGCCCCGCTACCAAGCTCAATTGAACTGGTTAATTCCACTACTGCTAGACATTTGCCAGTTAGTGACCATACCCTCACGGAGTCAGTCGACCATGAGACGAAGTTGCCATTATCCAGTTCTGTTGCGCCACGAACGTCTTCGATGTGCCCCTTAAAAACAGCGATGCATTCAGCACTCGGAGACCATACTTGGCATTTGTTCTCAGACCAAGATAGGAGGTGACCTGATGGCAAATCTACCGCTCCTCCATTGAGCTGTAGACATTCCAATAGACAAAACTCGCTGCCATCGGGAGATCGCAGAGTGTAAGATGAAAAATGCCTCCAAGACTGCGGTTGGTGTTCCCTTAGACTATCCATCAGCTTACAGGGTTCTCTTACCTTCGTTGACCATAGCCCCCATGTACAATCACCGGATATCGTGAGGAACTGCCCACTCGACAGTTCTTTTACCTCTGTAATCGACTCAATTAGAGAAGCGTGTACTCGACCGAAGGCAACAAAGTTGCCCTTGCTTGACCAAAGCCGAATTGCTCCACCCGAATCCCAAGATACTATAAGCCCACTCGACAACTCATGCGCGCCGGACACTCCCGAGGAATGGCCTTCGAGGACGGCCAAACAATCGCCCTTTGGGGACCAAATTCTGAGAGTGTTGTCGTCCGAATAAGAAAGTAGGTTGCCATTCGATAACTCCAGCACACCAATAATCGGAGCCGTGTGTCCGTATATCGCTCCAAGACATTGACCAGTTTTAACGCTCCAAAACGTGAGCGCACCATCTCCTGATGACCAAGTCACTATCCGATAACGAGAAATTCGTTCAGCTCCACCAACCTTTTTTCTGCGGTTCCTTAATATAGCGATGCAGTTGTCGCGGGGACGGATTTCCGGACGATTACCGAGGAAATGGCATTCCCAGTCGGGAGTTTGTTTTTCTGTCCACTTCTCAGCCGCAAGGGTCAATGGGCTGTCATCTCCATGCTCTAACGCTAGTTGCAATAGAATCCGGTGTGCTGGCCAATATTGGTTACCTTTTGCGAGAAAGATGCTGTTTTTTCCGATGATGTACCTTGACCAATCTACCCAGTCGATACTAGGGATGGCTTCAAGTTCCAATGCTCGAATGTAATCTTGGACCAAATCTTCTGAGCGGTTCGCCGCACACTTGGCCATGCAGAAGGAAAAGTCCATCAGAAGGGCGCTGAGCTTTTCATTTTGGCTGGCCTCGGTGAGTTGCCAAGGTTGCTCCATGATGCGGCGCATGGCCCGACTATTCTGGTGGTCCAAGGAAGCATCTGTCTGCCGATAGAGGTCTCCCGCGGCGGGCTTGGAAAACACCTCCGCCAGGTGAGCGTGAATAAAGCTTTTCTGTTTGCTCTTAAAATAGACTCTTTCAATCGTTTCTTTGAACTCGCGGTGAAAATACCGGTAAACCAGGGCCCCGTCGGTAAAGGCACTGGTCAAGTATGGCTGCAGGTCAAGAAGTAGGCGGGACCAAAGAATGGGTGGGAGCGAATCTTTGCTCGCCCACTTGGTACTCGTCTTCTCCTGCTCTTCGAACTCCGCGCGGACAAAAGGATCTGTTCCCAGCGCCTTGGTAACCTCTTCTTCTGAGAGACCGTAGCGGCCCGCAGCAATATAGCTCAGCGCCTTTCGAGTGAAGATGGGTGGATGTTTTCTTTGTTCAATTAGATAGGTCTCAATGAACGTCTCGACCAATTCGGCCACCGTACTGGGTAACCGCTGCGGGCAGTCCCAGGAGTGCCAGCGGCGTGCGTTCTCATAGGCGAGCTTGAGCCAGAGCGGGTTGCCATGTTCCTTGAATGATTCTAGTAATAATCTTCGTTGTTCCGGCGTTAGTGTTCGGCCGCATGGGGAATAAGCGTCCGTGTTCAAAGGGAGTTGTCTGGATGAGGCTAGCCACTGAGATAGTAGGGTGTCGCCTTCGTCTTGCGTCATCCCGTTAATATCGATGTAGCTAAAACTCTTGTGTGTCGCTGCTGGAAGTACCTCCGGTCGTGAACTCAAAACGAGACGGACATAGGTCGGCAGTAATTCGGGCAGCCACTCGGTTAAAGGGAGGTTGTCCGTTTGTTCTAACTGGTCCAGAGCATCGATAAAAATCCAAAGTGGTTTTTCTGCTGTGGCATTTTCCAGAGCTGCTCCAAATGCCTCGCTTGGGCTTTCCATCTTTGGATCAGTTTGCTTGCCTTCGGTACCATAGGTCGTGGCGATCTCGGAAATAAGGCTCTCCAACAGGCCTTTTAGGGATTCGACACCGGCAACACCGCCAATAAATCGACAGAGTACGACCGGGCTATTTGTTGGTGGCGGGTTCTCAAAAGTATTGAGGTAACTCTGAGCGATAATGGATGTCTTGCCCGCGCCACCTTCTCCTGCTGCTATAAGCGGAGTTATTTGGTCTTCGGGTGAGTGCAGGTATTCCTCAATTTGATCCAGGATGTTTTTCCTGCCGACAAAATTTTCGGAGCGTTCTCTTGCAAACGAATCATGTGCTTCGTTGGCTTTCTGTTCAATCTGGTTCTGTTGGAGCCTAGCCAGTTCCTGATCGATGAGTCCGACCTGGTGTTGATAGAAGTCGTCACAGAAACGTTTCAGGTGATGGTGGGTGATCCTTTGGAGGCCACGGTTCCAGAAGCACTCAAAGTCATGGACTTGATCCTCAGTTAGTCGATCTCGAAGCTTACTTTCCAGTTTCTTCAAACTGTCAGACGCGCCTGATACCTTTTGCTCTGCTTTGTGATTCCAGTCTATAAAGGCCTGTGCGGTCGCGTCATCGGGCAGGTTTTTGATGCGTCGTACATAGGCATGGACGTGTTCCTCTGCGTCACTAATTCCCAGTGCGCCTAGCGCGATTTCTTGGTGGGTGGCAGATCCGAAGTATGGGAGGCGATCAAATCCGATGAAGCTCTCGGCTGCACAACGAAGAATCCTCTGTATTTCGGGCTCGTTTATTTGAGTTTGGTCCGGTTCTAAACAGTATGTAGGCGGAACGGCATTGGTATCTAACCGATATACAAATTTCAGCGTCTCAAGGGCCGTGTCATCAAGTTGTTTTTCCAGTTCAGCAATAAGGCGCGCCCAGTGGTTTTCTGAAATGCGTTCGGGAACGGGTTCCCAGCCGTAGCGGTGGCTGAGCAGAATGGCGAAATTTGGCCTCGGTGAGAGTTTCTGGCAGCGGCGCACCTCTTCCAGACAAATCTGAATAGTTTCACGGTCTCTCTGCGCTTCCTCGGTGATTCCCCAGCGAAGATCAATCGCTTGGAAACTCGCTCCTCGCTTGGCGCAATAGTCTTCCAGCTTGGGAAAAACATGCTTCTGGAGAGCTTCCCGCTCTGCAATGAAGTCGCTAAATGTGGAGCTTACAAATAGTCGGAACACCCGGGATTTGAGAGCCAATGTACTTATTCCCTGCTAATTCAGTTTTTTTAGATTGTGCTGTTTTGATTCAGCTTCGTTATAGCTACCAGGGCGAGCAATAGAACCGAGAGATACACACTTTTGAGGTGGCGTTGATTTGACTCGGTTTCTCAGGAGCAGCGATAGACAGGCAGAAGCAACTTGCAAGCTCGGTCAACGTTTGAAAGCTGACTGCGCCCTCTTGAAATAGTTACGAATCGTCCGTTCATCAACGCCCATGATGCCGGCGATTTCCTTTTGAGTATAACCCTCCAGGTAAAGGGTAAGGCAACGATGCAGCTTCTCATCGGCATATTGGATCGAATCAAGATACCTGCTGAGATCACTCTCACTGAGAGCCGGATCGGAATAATCCACCTCGGCCTCGCTGGCAACTACGGCTGCATACCCGGCAGTGTCGGTGTCCTCCGTTCCCCATTTGAAGGGGGAGTTACTAAGACCTTTGGAGCGCCCCTGACCATTTGCTCTCTTGCTACCCAAGTGTCGGTCCACCAGTGCCTGCGCTGCGAAGTTGACTGCGTTCCACACATACTTGGAACTTTCCAAGTCTGAAAGAACTTTGAATTCAGCATCACGAAACTTGGCCAGGCATGCAGCTATCGCTTCTTGCCGCACCTCTTCAACCAGATCAGCAAGGTCGATGGAAATCTGGTGTGCGTAGGTCCCTGCGGCCGCAGCGATTTTGTTCCGCACTTTGGGGTCGGTGAGCAGATTCATGAGTTTTTCTACCAGAGCGTTTCCGGTTTTTTCTGGCTGGGCCTTATAGCTTTTGATCAGGTCGCTAAGACCGGCAGGGGAGGATGATTCGGTTGTCATGTGGGAGGAGTCCGGCGCGTTAGTTAAGGATTGGGTGATACGTGTTTTCCGGTTTTCGAATTTTCGGCCTTTCGAGATAGTAGGCCTGAATCCGTGGTTGGAAAAGGCTAAGTGGTTGAAAGTTTGCAATGTTTTACTTGTGTAATTTATTGAATCAAGTAGGTTCTCCCGCGGCGACCCGTTCGCCAGTCAAAAACTAAAAGAGGATATTACATGTCTATGATGTCTTGTATTAAGCAAGGGATGGCAGTTGCCGTGCTGGGTGTTGCGTTGTCAGGTTGTGCGACCAACGGAGGCCAGCAGAGTGGCTTGTCCAACGTTACGAATAGCGTTGGGGGAGCTCTTCAGGGTGTTGCATCGGGTCTTGGGTCGGCCGTCGGTGGCATGTTTCAGCCATACAAAAATGGTGTTCAGGTGACTGATGAGCAGCTGGCGAGGCTTTCGGTGGGCATGCCCGCATCCGAAGTCGAGCAGCTTATCGGCTATCCCCCCGAGATTGAGAACTCCAGCAGTGGCGAAATCTGGTCATACCCTTACAGTGAGATTCCTCATTTCGGCCAGAACATCAATGAGACAACGATTGTTCGCTTTGATGCTGCGGGGAAACTGACCAAAGCCTACAAAACGAATACCCGCGCAAGTGCCAGTGGCAATCCCCTCCTGGATGCTGCTAACGGCCTTCAGTAAGTAATCACTCCATGGCTGGGCCGTTTCTACAGCTCAGCCAGTCGCTACCCCCTTTTTCTCCCAAAGGATGCAGGCTTCAGTGCATCGCATCCTACGACAAGAACCTGAACGTCCTCGAAGGACAAGAGAAACCAACAGAAGGAATATTGCATGAAGCGATACTGGCTCTCTTTCATGGCTTTGGCCACTCTGATTTTTGCTGGCTGCTCGGACTATCCGTCGACCGGCGTGGTCGACACGCGAATGGTGCGTGAAGTGGCCGATATCCGTGAGATTAGCGGTAAAGCGTATGGTCTGAAGGAAACTGTCAGAGGCGCCATCAACGCTTTTGGTGAGGATGCAGAATTTATCGGTAGAGCCAAATACCGCATCTGGGGGCATTTGGCCGACACAGGCAGACTCGAAGGACTGGACCTGACACTGGCCTATCCCGACCTGGAGGCTCCGACCATGGAGCAGATGATCCGCGAGACTGCCGATAATGCCCTCGCCGTGTACAGCCAGACGTTAGAGTCTATCGAGATGGAAAAGTCGGAAACAAGGCAGCGTCTGGATACAGCAACGGTTGAAATCGAGAAGCTGAAGACAGCAGATGCCGCCTTCAAAAAAGCCACGGAGGCTGAGCAAAAAGCCTATGACCGCGCGGTTCAAGAGCTGAGCGAAGCAAAACAGGGCGTTCAGACAATCTATCAAACGGCGGCCACGAGTATGTCAAAGCTTGCTGAGCGTCTGGGCTTCACTGGCCGTCGCTCCCTGAGTTACGACGAGAGCCTGATCGGGCGTTACCGTACTCTGGATTACACCGGAAAAAGCAATCTGCCTTCGGACTGCCCGGCTCAACGGGGTTACGAGACCGTGGACACCCGCGATCTGAATAACACCTGTTCCTATCTCCACATCGGCACCATCTTCATACGCGATGCGGAGATCGAACGAGAGGCTCGAAAAATCCTGAGGACTAACTTCCGAGCCTTGGCTGAGGTCA
>AZIJ01000184.1_pt1 | contig 21607 bp, 22 predicted proteins | sample 359151 | NCBI WGS metagenome assembly AZIJ01 (sample SAMN02429718, study PRJNA222666) | marine sediment metagenome | biome: Sediment sample; isolation source: enrichment culture of sample MGS-ElMAX(UA) from oil contaminated site at the... | place: Egypt: El Max | collected 2013-01-23 | depth 9.22 m m | reverse complement strand
GAGGCCGGCCGAATGCATCAGCGCCTGGCGGAACGCGCCGATGCGGTCGCCGCCGTCATGGCGGGCCTGCCGATGGTCCTCAAAGGCCCCGCTTCGCGAGAGTGAGCATCGCATCGAGATCGAGATGACGTTCCATCGCTTCCGCGATTTCATCCAGCGCACCGGATATGCGCGCCGCATGATCGCCTGAAGAAGAGGCCGCGGCGCCGGCCCGCGCGAGGAAAGCCCGGCGGAAAGCGGCCTTGTCGAACAGCCCGTGGACATAGCAGCCCATGACGCGGCCATCCGCCGAACTTGAGCCATGGGGTACGCCGCGAAGCGTAATCATCGGGCGTGATGTGGCCGGGCCGTTCGTATGGCCGTTGTGGATTTCATAGCCGGAAAAGGCCTCGCCTTCGGGGCCTGTGCCCTCGACAAGCCCCAGATGTTTTTCCGGACGCAGCACGGTTTCGACATCGAGGAGTCCGAGGCCGTCCGTCTCCAGTTGAGCGCCCTCGATACCCTGGGGATCGCAGATGCGCCGTCCGAGAAGCTGATAACCGCCGCAAATGCCGAGCACAGTGCCGCCGCGCCGCCAATGCGCCTTGATGTCAATGTCCCAGCCCTCCGCGCGCAGGAAATGCATATCAGCGATGGTCGATTTCGTGCCTGGCAAGATGATCAGATCGGCGTCGAGCGGAAGCGGCGTGCCCGGTGGCACGAAGCGCAAATCGACGCCGGGCTCTGAGCGAAGCGGATCGAAATCGTCGAAGTTCGAGATACGAGACAGCATCGGCACGGCGATGCGGAACGCGCCGCCGCCCGTCCGGTCTTCCCACTCGAGAACAACGGCGTCCTCCGCCGGGAGGCGGGTAACGGAGGGAAGCCAGGGAAGAACGCCGAAGGAGGGCCAGCCTGTCTGTGAGGCGATGTCCTGCAGACCGCCGTCGAAGAGAGAAACGTCGCCGCGAAACTTGTTGATGAGGAAGCCTCGGATGAGCGACCTGTCTTCGGGCGAGAGAACGGCATGTGTGCCGACAAGGCTCGCAATGACACCGCCGCGATTGATGTCGCCGATCAGGATCACGGGGAGGCGGGCTTCTGTCGCGAAACCCATATTGGCGATGTCGCCCTTCCTGAGATTGGTTTCGGCCGGGCTACCCGCTCCCTCGACCAGAACGAGATCGGCGCGCGCCGAAAGGCGAGCATAGCTTTCCATGACGGCCTTGAGGAAGAGCGTCTTGCGCGACTGGTAACTTGCGGCCTCCGCCTTTCCAACGACCGCCCCCTGCAACACGATCTGCGCACCGGTATCGCTTTGCGGCTTCAGCAGCACAGGGTTCATGTCCGTATGCGGCTCAACGCGGCACGCCATCGCCTGAAGCGCCTGCGCCCGTCCGATCTCGCCGCCTTCAGGCGTAACCGCTGCATTGTTCGACATGTTTTGCGGCTTGAAAGGGAGGACCCGGAGGCCGCGTAAGGTGAACGCACGGGCGAGACCCGCGACGAGGACGGATTTTCCGACGTCGGATCCGGTACCCTGGAACATGAGGCCGCTCATCGGAAACTCTCCAACGCGGCGGCGAGCCGGTGAAAGGCGATTTCACCAGGCGGCAGGCCGAAGCGGAGCCATGTGGGATTGTAATCGAAGGAACGAACGTGAATGCCTGCTTGAGCGAGATGCAGTTTGAGTTGCGCGGCGTCGTCCGTCTCGGCCAGCCGGTAGAGCGATGTACCGCCGACGATGGAGAGCTTGTGTCCGGTGAAAAGTTCGTCGAGTCGGCTGGCTTCAGCATCGAGTGCGAGACGTGTCGTGGAAATCCATTCGCTATCCCGATAAGCGGCGGCGCCGACTTCGAGCGCGGGACCGCTGACGGCCCACGGGCCCATGGCATGGCGAAGTTTCTGCCGAAGTTCCGGCGGCGCCAGCACCGCACCGAGCCTCGATCCCGCAAGGCCGAAGAACTTTCCGAAAGACCGCAGGATGACGAGACCCTTCGCGCCGCCATGAGCGGCGAGGCTTACCTGCGGCACGACATCGCAAAAGGCCTCGTCGACAATCAGACATCCGCCGCGCGCGGCTTGCGCCTGCGCGAGATCGAGCAGAGCAGACGCCGGATGAAGCGTGCCGTTTGGATTGTTGGGATTCGTAACGACGAGAATATCAGCCTCGGTATCCGGTAAGGCATGGAGGGCGACTTCGATGACCTCCACACCTGCGATTCGCCACGCGGCGGCGTGTTCGGCATAAGTGGGGGAGGCAATTGCCACGCGATGTGCGGCGAGCAGATAGGGAAGAAGTGAGATGGCGAGCTGTGTGCCCGGTGTCAGGATTATGCTCTCTGCATCCGCGCCGAGATAAGAGGCCAGCGCATCGATGCACTCTTGCTCTGCCTCACGTTGTGGCAGGCGGCACCAGGCGTCGTCGGATGGGTGAACGGAATAAGGCCAGGGATTGATGCCCGTGCTGAGGTCGATCAAGGGCCGCGGCGCGCCGGGAAAGGCGGCAACGAGGTCCGCAAGGTCGCCGCCATGTATGACCGCGCTCATGCGGCGCTCCAGCAGATCGCGGCGAGGAGAAGCAGAAAGCTGGACAGAAGCAAGGAGAGACGGAAGATCTGCAACGCGCGATCGATATGTTGCGGCGTGGCGTTTTCCGTTCCGTCGCCAAGCCAGGCTCCCTCCGTTCGAACCGGCCCATAGTTTCGCGGCCCGCCGAGCCGCAGATCGAGCGCGCCAGCCATTGCCGCTTCGGGCCATCCCGCATTGGGCGAAAGATGGAGTCCGGCATAACGTATCATGGTGCGGAAACTGCGCGAGGCATCTCCATGACGTGCGGAAGCGGCGGCGATAAGAAGTCCCGTAACGCGAGCCGGAACGAGATTGAGCAGATCGTCCAGGCGCGCCGATGCCTTGCCGAAATATTCGTAACGTTCGTTCCGGTGTCCGATCATGCTATCCGCCGTGTTGACTGCCTTGTAGAGCAGGATGCCAGGTAGGCCGAGTACGAGGTACCAGAAGAGAGGCGCGACCACTCCGTCAGAATAGTTTTCTGCGAGACTTTCGATCGCTGCGCGAGAGACGCCTGCCGAATCGAGATGAGCGGGATCGCGGCCTACGATATGCGATACAGCCTCTCGTCCGGCATCGAGGCTTTGTTTCAATGCTTGCGCAACATTATCGACATGCGTCGCGAGGCTTCGGGCGGCGACCAATGTGCTGACCACGAGCGCTTCAGCAATGAACCAGCCAGAAAAAGATGAAAAGACAGCATGCAATAAGTATCCGGTCGAGAGCGCAATGATTGTGAGTATCGTCACCAGGAGAAAACCGGCTACTAAAGCAATCGTTCGCCCCCTGTCTTCTGAGTGAAACAGTTTCTCCCATGTCGTGATCAGTCTGCCGATCCAACTCACAGGATGACCGAGGATGTTGTAAAGGCGTTGCGGATAGCCAATGACCGCCTCGCAGAGAAGCGCGATCAGAGCGATGGCCGGTAAGGATGTCATTCAGCGAGCCATAAACATGTCAGGGCCTTGTTTGACAAGGCGGCAGTGGAAGGTCTATCAACAATCATCTTCGGGTGGGCGGAAACGCCGAAACGGGAACACGGTGAGCGAGTTATCGCAAAACCGAGGCTGCCCCCGCAACTGTAAGCACCAGCCGGAATGAACGTCGCAACGAATGCGCCACTGGGAAATCTCCCGGGAAGGCGGCGACGCCAAGACCGGACAAAGAACGGTGTGAGCCAGGATACCGGCCCGAAGAGCGAATTGAACCGTCGAGTCCGGGTGGGACGAAACGGCGCGGTGGCGTATTGCCTGTCGTATCCCGCGCTCGAGGAAGGTGAAGAAAATTTCTTCCTTCCAGCCCGTACTCCTCATGAGGGACGTACATGGCCGCTGTATCGGATACTTCTTCCAAAATCCCAGCAACCATCATCACCGGCTTTTTGGGCTCGGGAAAGACGACGCTTATCCGCCATATGCTGCAGAACGCTGGCGGGCGGCGCATTGCGCTTATCATCAACGAGTTCGGAGATGTCGGCGTTGACGGCGACATCCTGAAAGGCTGCGGCGACGAAACTTGCAGCGAGGACGACATCGTCGAACTCGCGAATGGATGCATCTGCTGTACCGTGGCAGATGATTTTCTGCCAACCATTCAGAAACTTCTGGAGCGCAATCCGCTTCCGGATCACATCGTCATCGAAACCTCTGGCCTCGCTCTGCCGAAGCCGCTGGTGAGGGCGTTCAACTGGCCGGAAATTCGCACACGGGTCACGGTTGGTGGTGTGGTGACGGTGGTCGACTCTGCGGCACTCGCGGCGGGGCGCTTCGCTGGCGATGAGGCGGCCGTCGACCGTCAGCGCCGCTCGGACGAGATGCTCGATCACGAGACGCCGCTTGGTGAGCTGTTCGAGGATCAGCTTAATTGCGCCGATCTCGTTATCATGAACAAAGCGGACCTTGTCAGCGGCGACGAGCTTGCTGATGTGGAAAAGGCGCTGAGGGAGGAAGTGCGGCCAGCGGTGAAGTTTCTCCACTCGGAGAATGCCGCGGTTAGCCCCGAAATCTTGCTCGGCCTTTCTTTTTGCGTCGAAAGTGATCTCGACGCGCGGCCTTCGCACCACGATACGGAAAACGACCACGACCACGACGACTTCGACAGTTTCGTTTTCGAGGCGGGTGAGATCGAAGATCCGGCGAGACTCTCCCGCCGTCTTGCGAGCGTCATAGAAAAACACGACATCCTCCGCCTTAAGGGATTCGCCGCGATCAAGGGAAGTTCGATGCGGCTGGCAGTCCAGGCGGTGGGGGCTCGCGTCCAGCACTACTTCGACAAGCCCTGGGGGCCGGAAGAGCGGCGCGTGAGCCGGTTCGTTGTCATAGGCATGAATGGAATCGACCGGCCAGGCATTGAAGCGGCACTTGCCGCGCCGGATAGTTGATGCACCTCCTCGCAGTTCAGCCGGGAGATATTTCCGATGGGTCGGAAGCAGTCGATCTAGGACAGAGCGGCGGTGATATAGTCGTTCTTTCCGCCGCAGATACGGACCTGGCATCGCTGGCGGCGGCCTGCGCAGAGCTGCAGGAGGATTTCCCTGAAGTTCGCCTGGCGAACTTTCTTCAGCTCCAGCACAATCTTTCCGTCGACCTTTACGTCGAGAACGTGATTGAGACCGCGCGGCTCGTTTGTATCCGCCTGCTTGGAGGCGCGCGTTACTGGTCTTATGGCCTCGCGGAGGTCGAGAGGGTCTGTGTTGAGAGAGGCATTCCCCTCGCGATCGTGCCCGGCGACGACCGGCGGGACGAAGAGCTTGAGAAGCTGTCTTCCATCAGAGGAGAAGAGTACGACCGGCTCTGGCGCTATCTCGTTCAGGGTGGTGTACGTAACGCGACATCCTTCCTTCGCTTCGCCGCCGCGCTGATTGGCGAGGAAAGGGCAGGAACAGGCTGGCTCGAGCCCGCACCAATCCCCGATGCGGGCCTGCACTGGCCGGGCATTTCCCGTACCTCGATGTCCGACATAAAGGCCCGGTGGCAGCCGGATGCGCCCGTGGCGCTCATCACATTCTACCGGGCGCTTGTTCAATCCGCCATGACGGGACCTGTTGATGCACTGATTAAAGAGCTGCAACACAAAGGCATCAACCCGCTACCTGTCTTCGTTCAGAGCCTGAAGAACGATTTTTCTTCGTCGTTGCTCTCTTCGCTCATCGAAGGCGATGCACCATCTATCATTCTCAATCTCACAAGCTTCGCGGTTTCCTCTCCTGGTGCGCAGCATCGTAATTCCGTTCTGGAGCGTGCAGACCGTCCCGTGCTTCAGGTCGTCCTTTCTTCACAGAACGAAGGAAGGTGGCGAAAGGCGCTCAATGGGCTTTCCGCACGCGACATCGCGATGAATGTCGCTCTGCCAGAGGTCGATGGACGCATCATCTCCCGAGCCGTGGCGTTCAAGGCGCAAACGCATTTCGACCGGCGCACACAAAGCCCCGTTGTCGGGTTCAAGGCAGTGCCAGATCGTGTTGCCTTTGTCGCGGAACTCGCGTGCCGCTGGTGCAATCTCGGGAGAACGCCCGCAAGCGAAAGACGTATCGCGGTTATTCTCGGCAATTACCCAAATCGCGATGGACGGATCGGCAATGGTGTAGGGCTCGATACACCGGAAAGCACAATGACGATCCTCCGGCATCTGCAAGGGCAGGGATACCGGATTGAAAATCTGCCTGAAACAGGCGGGGAACTCATGAACCGTATTGTGAAAGGACCGACGAACGCGCTTGAAGATGGCAAGGCGCGCAAGGGGGGCGTGGCCTTTCCCGTCCGAGACTACGAGACTTCTTTCAACGCCCTGCCAGAGGAAATCCGGGAAGCCGTGAACGGGCGATGGGGTCCGCCGTCAAAGGACCCTTATGTTTCGATCAGCAGCGGCGAGCCGGCTTTCATATTGCCTGTGCAAGAGTTCGGCTCCGCCGTTGTCGGCGTACAGCCGGCACGCGGCTACAATATCGACCCGAAGAGCACCTATCACGACCCTGACCTCGTACCGCCCCATTACTATCTCGCTTTCTATGCCTGGCTGCGGGAAAGCTGGGGCGCGCATGCCGTCGTTCATGTAGGTAAGCACGGAACGCTGGAATGGCTGCCGGGAAAGTCGGTCGCGCTGTCTGAAAGCTGCTTCCCGGAAGCGGTGTTTGGACCGATGCCCTGTCTCTATCCCTTCATCGTCAACGATCCGGGCGAGGGCACGCAGGCGAAGCGCCGCAGCCAGGCCATTGTCATAGACCATATGACGCCGCCGCTCACACGTGCGGAAATCTATGGACCGCTGAGACATCTGGAAGCTCTGGTCGACGAATATTACGAGGCGGCAAACATAGACCCGCGGCGGATGCTGCTGCTGAAGAATGAAATCCTCGATCTGACGCGGTCGAGCGGAATTGACCGCGATTGCGGCTTCGATCCGGACTGGAACGACGACGAGGCTCTGAATGCACTCGACAACTACCTCTGCGAGTTGAAGGAGATGCAGATCCGCGATGGCCTCCACATCTTTGGTGTTTCACCTTCAGGAAAGCAGCGCGACGACACATTGGTTGCTCTCCTCCGTACGCCGCGCGGCGCGGGGAAGGGTGGCGACGCGTCGATATTGCGCGCCCTTGCTGCCGACATGTCGCTTGGATTCGATCCGCTGGATTGCGCGCTCGGCGCATCCTACGAGGGACCGCGACCGCCGGAGCTTGCGGCCTGCGGCGAAGGCGCATGGCGGAGCAACGGAGATACCTTAGAGCGGCTTGAGGAGCTCGCATCGGCGCTCATATCCACCGAGATTAATTGCCGGGAGGAATGGGAGAGAACGGCAGAGGTCCTCAAAGGGCTGGGAAGTGATATTGCGTCGGCGTTAGCCGCTTGCGGCGAACGCGAACTGGCCGGGCTGACCGCAGGACTGGACGGTCGCTTCGTCGAACCCGGTCCATCCGGCGCACCGACGCGGGGCCGGCCGGAGGTGCTTCCGACCGGACGAAACTTCTATTCCGTTGACACGCGCGCTGTGCCGACCCAGACCGCGTGGACGCTTGGCTGGAATTCCGCACAGCTTCTCGTCGAGGATTTTCGCCAGCGGCACGGGCGCTGGCCTGTGGCGATGGCGGTATCTGCCTGGGGCACTGCCAATATGCGCACCGGTGGCGACGACATAGCCCAGGCGCTCGCTCTGGCTGGCGCCCGTCCCCGGTGGGAGACGACATCCGGTCGCGTTATCGGCTTTGAGATTCTTCCGTTGGCGAAACTCGGTCGTCCGCGCGTGGACGTTACCTTCCGTGTCTCGGGCTTCTTTCGCGACGCCTTTCCAGAGCAGATCGACCTTCTCGATTCTGCCATGCGTGCTGTCATGGCGCTTGAGGATGAGGAGGAAGAAGACAATCCGGCGGCGGCTCGCTATCGGCGTGAGTGCGAGGAACTGAGAAGCGCAGGCGCGGGCGATGACGAGGCGGTAAGGCGCGCCGGCTTTCGCGTCTTTGGCTCCAAACCAGGTGCTTATGGCGCGGGCCTGCAGGCGCTGATCGACAGCGGGGCCTGGGAGGACAGGTCGGAGCTTGCAGAGGCCTATCTGGAATGGGGCGCATATGCCTATGGCGCGGGCGCAGAGGGCAGGGGCGATCGCGAAGGTTTCGAACGACGGCTGCGTTCAGTGGAAGCCGTAGTCCAGAACCAGGACAATCGGGAACATGATCTTCTGGACTCGGACGACTACTACCAGTTCGAAGGAGGTCTCGCCTCCGCTGTGCAGCACCTGCGGGGCGAGGAGCCTCTTCTCTATCACACGGATCACTCGCGACCGGAAACACCACGGATAAGAATTCTGCGAGACGAAATCGGCCGCGTCGTCCGCGCCCGCGCGGCAAATCCCAAATGGATCGCCTCGGTCATGCGTCATGGCTACAAGGGCGCTTTCGAACTGGCTGCAACGGTTGACTATCTGTTTGCATTTGCTGCATCGACGAGCGCCGTCTCCGATTACCATTTCGATGCGCTGTTTGACTCCTATCTCGGCGACACGAACGTCCGCGATTTCATGCGAGACAATAATCCGGACGCTTTGCGCGAAATGGCGGAGCATTTCGACGAGGCGCTAAGACGCGGCTTCTGGAAGCCAACGCGAAACAGCGTGCCCGGAATACTTGAGGAGCTGACTGGAGACAGTAAGACATGAGCAAGAAAGACCTGAACGAGGACGAACTCTCGGCGCGCCACGCCGAAAAGATGAAAAAGAAAAAGGCCGCTCGCGACAAGATCATGGCGGGTAAGACGATCGAGAAAGGGCTTCTCATCGTTCATACTGGCAAAGGGAAGGGTAAGACGACCGCCGCCATGGGCATGGTCTGCCGGGCGCTCGGGCATGGACAGAAGGTCGGCCTCGTCCAGTTCGTGAAGGGCGCCATGAAAACGGGAGAGATGAAGGTCTTTGAAGCCTTCTCAGACCAGATCGATATAGAAATCCTTGGGCAAGGGTTTACATGGGACACGCAGGATCGGGCTGCGGACATCGAGGCTGCGCGAAAGGCCTGGGATTCGGCGAAGCGGATGATCCTCGATCCGGCCTATGACATGGTGCTCTGCGACGAGCTCAACATCGTGCTGCGCTACGACTATCTCCCGCTTGAGGAGGTTCTCGAAGTGCTGAACAGCAGGCCTGAGGGCAAGCATGTCATCATCACCGGCCGTAACGCGAAGGAGGAGCTTATCGAGCTCGCGGACCTGGTAACAGAGATGACGGAAATTCGGCATCCGTTTCGTGCAGGTATCAAAGCCCAGGCAGGCGTGGAGTTCTGAATGTCAGTTGCCGGAAACTGCGTTTCTGAGCGCCTCGACCGCGGCGGGGAAAGACGGACCGCCACAGACGCTCAGCGCGGCAGGCATCCGTATGATGTGATCCTCGCTGATTATCCTGTCGAATATGGGATGGCTGAGAAGTTCGGAACCGAGATCTCTCGGACGGTCGCTCATGTCTTCAATGATAAGATAGTCGGGGGGATTGAGGACGATCTCTTCAAGGCTTGCATGCGACACGGCGTTTCGTCCCATCTGTTCGGCCTGGTTTACCACGCCCGCGAGCCGCATCATTTCGGCCACAATGGTGCCGCTTCCGGAAACATATCCACGGCGCTGGTAAACAAGTGCGCTCTTGCGAGGCGAGGTGGCCGGAGGCGCGATCTCGGTCGCACGCAGTGCCGAGACCAGTTTCTCTCCTCTTTCTACCTGGCCGATGAGCCGGGAAACCTCGGTCGTTTGCTCGATCATAAGGGGGACGGTCTCCGCGCGCCCGATCTCTTCGACAAGGATGCCGAACCTGCGCAGCATTCTTTTCGTGTCCGCGTCCCGATAGGTGCTGGCCAGCACAAGGTCGGGTTTGAGTTCCATGATGGCCTCAGCCGAAGTCGCAACTGAAGGAAACAGTCGGGCACGCTCAGCATGGAAAGAAATGGCGCTATCTCGTGCAAATTTTGTCAGCGCGACGATCTGGCCCTCATCCGCGAGTGCCAAAAGGTATTGATCGGCACATAGGTTGATCGAAACGATACGTGCCGGAGCTTCCACTGCTTTCGCGGCAGGAAGGAAGATAAGAAGTGCAATGAGTATGTTGAACAGTCGAAAAATGAGCATGCTGAAACTCGAGTAGGCAAAGATAGCGTAACACTAAGAGTCGATGAAGGCCCCGGGACACTTAACGTGACGGGGTGCTCTGTCAATGAGCAGGACCGATCTTGACGAGGTCTGAAATGGAAAGAGCCCTGAAAGGCATCCCGGCAGCGCGCCGATCGAGCACTGTTTCAGTGTGCGGCGGTCTCGCGATACTAATTGTCCTCGCGGTCATCGTCTCTCTTGCCGCCGGTCCCGCTGCGATAACCATACCCGAAATATTCAGCGCGCTTGTGGGGATCGGTAGCGAAGCGCACCAGGCGATCATTCTCGAGATACGTTTGCCGCGCCTTTTGCTGGCTCTTGGTGTCGGCGCGGTATTGGGTATGGCGGGAGCCGTGCTGCAAGGCTATTTGCGTAATCCCCTTGCGGATGCATCCGTGCTCGGAACATCCAATGCCGCCGCGCTCGGCGCCGTCATTGCGCTTTACTTCGGCTTATCCGACGGCTTTCCATGGGCGCTTCCGGGCATGGCTGTGGCCTTTGCGCTCCTCGCGCTCTCTTTCATTTTTGTTCTTGCGCGGCGGCAGGCATCCAGTGCTTCGCTCATCCTTGCCGGGCTTGCAACGGGAACAATGGCGGGTGCGGGTATTTCGCTCGCACTCAATCTCTCGGCGAATCCCTTCGCCGCCGCCGAGATCACCTTCTGGCTGCTCGGTTCTCTGGAAGACCGGAGCATGATGCATGTGGCCGTTTCGCTTCCGTTCATTCTTGTCGCGTGTGGCATTTTCGCTTGGATGGGGCAGGGGCTGGATGCACTCTCGCTTGGCGAGGAGACTGCGCAGGGTATGGGTTTTCCTCTCGAACGTTCACAAATACTTGCGATTGTAGGAGTTGCGCTGGGGGTAGGGGCCGCAGTCGCGGTCAGCGGTGCAATCGGCTTTGTTGGCCTCGTCGTTCCCCATCTGATGCGGCCATTCGTCGGATATCGGCCCTCGAATCTTTTGTTGCCATCCGCACTCGCCGGCGCGCTTCTTCTTTCCGTAGCGGACAGCTTTATCCGTCTGCTTCCCACAGGGGCCGAACTGCGTCTCGGTGTCGTTACCGCCTTTCTAGGCGTACCATTCTTCATTTATCTTTTGTTGCACCGTTACCGCATGTTCTGATGTTTTTGCATCACGATAACCAAAATCCCCCTTGCGCGGTAATGGGCTGCTGGCTAGTGTCCGCTTAGGCAGTTCCCGAAAGGGACCAGAGGGAATTCGGTGAGCCGAAAGGCAAATCTGGAACTGTACCCGCAACTGTGAATGGGGAGTCTCTCCGTACGACGCCACTGAAGCAAAAGCTTTGGGAAGGCACGGTAGAGACGAAGATCCGTAAGTCAGGAGACCTGCTGCCAAAGTCGCCCCCCTTCCGGCCGGGATTAGTCGGAGGAGCGGAAACCCGTAGTGGCGACAACCAGAACTGGGTTGAGCAGCACACGGGAGTTTTCCGCGCGGGCACGCCGGAATTCGTCTACACACTCGATATGTCTGCTCATCCCTGGGGCAACGCTGGGCTTCTAGCCCGCCTTAACGGGGTGTAATCGATGACAACTTCCAATTGGCGGTCTGCCGCGCGACACGCGTGTGCAATCCTCTTTTTAGCTTCCACTTCTGCAGCAGCAATCGCTGGGGAACCACATGATGACGAAACGGTCGTACTTGACCCGCTCGAAGTCACATCCACGCGTATTGCAACGGAAGTCGAAAAGACCGGAGCGTCGCTCACCGTCGTAACCGGCGAAGAAATCGAAGAGCGGCAGGCGCGGACTGCGCTCGACGTGCTGGTAACCACCCCGGGAATCTCCATCGCTCAGTTCGGTGCAAAAGGCACTGGCTCCACTGTTCGCATGCGCGGACTTCCGGGGCAGTACACAACGGTTTTGATCGACGGCGTGAAGGTGTCCGACCCGAGCCGTTCGCAGACGGCATTCGACTTCTCCCAGCTCCAGACCGTCGGTGTCGATCGTATCGAGGTACTTCGCGGTTCCCAGAGCGTTCTTTACGGTGGTGAATCCGTTGCAGGTGCAATCAACATCGAAACTAGACGCGGGCGGGGACCTGTTCAAGGTTCCATCTTCGGCGAAGTGGGCTCCTATGACGCATGGCTTGGCGGTGGAAGCGCGCGCGGTGGATTTGCCGACGACCGCGGCGGATACAACGTTTCGCTGCAATATCTCGACACGGCCGGCTTCTCTGCTGCCGATGAGAACCTGCCGGGAAACAGCGAGGGGGAGGACTACGACAACCTCTCCTCGATCGGCCGGTTCGACTATGACTTCAGCGAAGTCGCGAGCCTGAAGCTGAACTATCGGTACACGGAAGGCACGTTGAACTACGATACTTGCGGTGGCTCTTTCTGCGATGACCCGGATGTCGGTGACGACTACAAGCAGTACTCCGGCCGCGCGGGTCTTGAACTTGCTTCGGATACTCGCTTCTTTACCGCGGACATGGGAATTGCATACGCATACAACGAGCGAAACGGCTTCGATAACGGTGCGCCTACCTACTTCTACGAAGGTGAGCGTGTAACGTATAATTTCCAGGGAAACATGAACTTCACCGAGGACGATGTCGTAGCGTTCGGCGTCGAGCGGGAAGAGAATTCGCTTGTTTCCGACGGGAACCCGAACGGCGAAGATGTTTACATCAACTCCTATTTCCTGTTGGCGCAGCTAAATCCGGTTGGAAACCTCTTCGTGTCGGCTGGCGGTCGCATCGACGATCATGAGGCTTTCGGAAACTACGGCACATATCGCGGTGCGGTCGCTTACAAGATCGAGGAAACTGGAACCACGCTTCGCTCAAGCTATTCGACGGGTTTTCGCGCGCCGAGCCTCATTGAACTCTACGGTGCTTGCTGCGGCGATCCGAATGTCGGCAATCCCAACCTGACGCCCGAAGAGAGCAAGAGCTGGGATGCCGGCTTCGAGCAACTTCTTTTCAATGATGCTGTCATTCTCGATGTCGCCTATTTCAGGATCGACGTCGATAACGCCATCATCTGGGATGGCAGTCTCCCGTTCGGCACGCCGGCCCCAAACTATGTGAACGTACCGGGCACATCGAGTTCGAGAGGTGTCGAGACGTCGATCGACTGGGCGGCAACCAGCAACCTGAACTTCAATGTCGCCTACACATGGAGCGTCGTTCAGGATGCGACGGGTGATCGTTACGACAACGCGCCGCGCCACGTTGTGAACTTCAACGCCAATTACTCTTTCCTCGCGGGGAAGGCGAACGTCAATCTCAACCTCCTGCACAGGAATGACACGAAGGACAACCTGTTCCCGCTCGGCGCAGTCAAGCTGGACAATCCCTACGTGGTCACGCTCGCGGCGAAGTACAGCATTCTCGACAATCTCGATCTGACAGCCCGTATCGAGAATGCGCTGGACGACCAATACCAGACAGAAGCCGGTTACGGCACATCGGATTTCGCCGCATATGGCGGCTTCGTGTTCCGCTTTTAATCGATAAAGGACGGTGGAGGTGACAACTTCCATCGTCCTCCTGTTTCGAAGGATGTCAACATGCGCCCGATTCCGCATTCAGAACAGAAGAACGAAGAAGGACGTACAGTCGAACAGATCTGGTCCTTGCCCGTCGACGAGGTTTTTCTCGAGAAGCTTCTTCGTGATGCATTCGAAAACCACCATCACGAACTTACATTCGGTCCGCTCATCCAGGGCGCGGCTTATGAGCTGAAATGCCCCCGGGCGCCGGAGAAAATCTCCTGCGGCGACGGCTATCTCACAATTCACTGGGGAAGGGGCGGCCACTTTCATCTGTGCATTGGAACGAACTACGGTTCGCCGTCAGCGCCCAACACGCCGGAACTTATCGTTCAGCGGCGCCCCAGCCGTGCAGAATTCTATCGGGGAATGGACAAGAGCGGGTATCCCGTCACCTGGGGGTTCCGGATGTACAACGGCGACGGCACGCCGCAAATCACGATCTTCTTTCCCAACCCCTTCATAACCGACGCCGACAGCATTGCCGACGAACCGGATTTCTCCCGCCTCGCCATGTGGGAGAAATTTCTCCGGACCTATGCGGGCGTGGAGCCGGACGGGCTCGACACCAAGGGAAAGGGTTTCCGGAATGCGGCCTGATCTCCGCATTTTTCTTGCGGTGGCAGTGGTGGCGATCTTTGCAACAACCACAGGATCGCGGGCGGCTGATGAGCTCCCGCGCGTTGCTTCCGTGAACATTTGCGGAGACCAGTTCCTGATGATGCTGGCCGATCCCTCGCAGATCGCATCATTGAGCTGGCAGGCTACATCGCATCTTTCCTACCACGCGGTGAAGGCCGCCACCTTTGCAAGAAATCATGCGACAGCCGAAGAGATTCTCGAGCAGGACGTGGATATCGTCATTGCGGCGGACTATGGCAATCAGCAGCTGAAGAAGATATTGAAGCGTTTCAATATCCGCATTGTCGAGCTTCCCCTGAGCAAGGATTTCGCGGACGTCGAGAAGACGGTGCTCTCCATGTCGAAGGAGATCGGCCGCGCTGAGCAAGGCGAGGCGCTCGTCCGTAAAATGAAAGAGCGCCTGCAACGAATTGAAGCTTCCATCGATCCGGCAAAAGAGCAGCGCCGAGTTCTCTATTTCCGTTCGGATGGAGGAGGGGCTGGATCTCGCACCTTCGTCAACACGGCTATTGAAGTGGCGGGTTTCCGCAATCTGCAGGCAGAGCTCGGAGATACCAGCTGGCGAACGCTGCCTTTTGAGCGTGTCGTCATGGCGCCGCCAGACGTTCTCGTAACGAGTTTCTTCGACAGTCCCTATGCCTCGATCGGAAGCGCATTCACATCTCATCCGACCTTTTGGAAAATCGCACAGGACAGGCCCCTGATTCAGGTGCCGGGCAAGCTCTGGCCTTGCGCCAGCCCTCTCCTCGTGAATGCAGCGGAGCATCTGTCTGCGGCGAGGGAGAGACTTGGAGAAAGACGCGTGGGGACAATGCAATGACCGCCGTCAACGTAGCGGAGTCCCGCGCTGCGCGTGAAGCAAGCAACACGTCCCTGAAGGTTTCAGGCCTGCTATTTGTGCTGCTCTCCGTCTTGTTCGTCGCCTCGCTGCGCTTCGGATACGTGCCTTTGTCGACGGCCGAGGTCATTCCCGCCTTGATGGGAATGGCGGATGAAAAGTATCAGACCATCGTGCAGGAACTCAGGCTTCCTCGAAGTCTGTTGGCCATTTTCATTGGCGCCGCCATGGGTGTCTCCGGCGCTGTGCTGCAAGGTCTTCTGCGCAATCCCCTCGCAGAGCCGGGCGTTATAGGCATTTCATCCAGCGCGGGGCTTGGCGCCGTCGTGGCTCTTTATTTCGGATGGAGCATGGCCGTTCCGCTGGCCTTGCCGCTCAGCGCCATGTTCGGCGCCGGGGTCGTTACGGTAGTGCTTTATTTCCTCGCCTCGCGATCGGAAAGCATCCTTACGCTCATACTCGCAGGTGTAGCAATAAGCGGCTTTTCGATCGCACTTTCTTCGCTTGCGATGAACCTTTCGCCCAATCCCTGGGCGGTAACGGAAATTCTCTTCTGGCTCATGGGATCGATTCGGGATCGGAGCTTCCATGAGGTTTGGCTTTCGCTTCCTTTTATAGCAATGGGGTTAGCTCTCCTCGCGATGACGGGGCGTGCGCTGGACGCATTGAGCCTTGGCGAAGAGGGTGCGCAAAGTCTGGGGGTGGACTTACGGCGAACCCGGGCCCTGGCCATTCTCGGAACGAGTTGTGCGGTCGGCGCGTCGGTTGCCGTTGCGGGTTCCATTGGCTTTATCGGCCTCGTGGTGCCGCATCTTCTCCGCCCAGTCGTTGGACATTTGCCGAGCCGCCTGCTGCTGCCGAGTGCGCTGGGAGGAGCCTGCCTGCTGATAGCCGCGGATATTTGCGTGCGGTTTCTCGCGCAGACCGGGCCCGAACTTCATCTGGGAGTCGTCACTTCGCTCATCGGCGCTCCGTTCTTCTTCTATCTTCTTCTGAGGGCACGGAGTTTCATCGGATGAGCAGTATCTCTGTTTCGAATATCGGCTTCTCCATCGGAGAAAAGAAAATTCTCTCCGATATAGGCTTCACCGTGGAAGGTGGCGGTCTTGTCGGGTTGATCGGCCCGAATGGCGCCGGCAAATCCACGCTCGCGCGCTTGATTGCCGGCCTTACGAAACCGGAATCGGGAAAGATAGATCTGGACGGCAGGCCCCTTCAGTCGATCGGCCGGAAAGCGCTCGCGCGCGAAATCGCCTACATGCCTCAGGGACACACGGTGCACTGGGCACTCGAGGTCTATCAGGTCGTGGCCCTTGGCCGTCTTCCGCATCTCGGTCCCTTTGCATCCGTCTCCGATGAAGATGCGGAGGCTATCGAGCAGGCGATAGATATCGCCGACATCCGCGATTTCGTGGATCGCGACGTGACTACGCTTTCCGGGGGCGAGCGCGCACGCGTCATGCTTGCGCGAGCTCTTGCTGTCGAAAGCCCGGTTCTGCTGGTGGACGAGCCGATCGCTTCGCTTGATCCGTTTCATCAGATCAAGGTCATGCATCTTTTGCGGTCGATTGCGGAGCAGGGCAGGCTGGTGATCGCCGTCCTGCACGATCTCTCGCTCGCCGCGCGCTTTTGCGACCGCCTGCTGTTGCTGGGGGAAGGACGGCTCATTGCCGATGGCACGCCGAGAGACGTGCTGAACAATCTGAACCTTGCCGAAACCTACGCCATCGAGGGACTGCACGGGCACAACGCGGGCGAAGACTATGTCTTGCCATGGCGGTGCCTCGACAGGGACAAGCCCGTTCACAGTGAGGAAGCCCGCCATGCCCATCGGCATAGTTGAGAGAGAAGCTTCAATTGTCGTTTGCAGCACCTGCCGGGTGGACAAGGAGAATCGCGAGACGCATGATGGCCAACGTGGCGGCGAGCTTCTTTTCGAGGCATTGCGGCGCGGTTCGGCCGAGCGGGGAACGGACGTGCCGGTCGCGATTCAGAAAATGCCTTGTCTCTTTGCGTGCGCGCGCTTCTGCACGATCCATCTGCGCGCGCCGGGCAAGGTGGGATATGTGATGGGCGATTTTCGCGCCGACGATGAATCTGTCGATGCAATCCTGACTTTCTTCGAGGCCTATCGGGAAAGCGAGGAGGGCATTGTGCCCTTTCGCGATTGGCCCGAAGGGGTAAAGGGTCACTTCATCACGCGAATGCCGCCGGAGGGCGGCGTGCTGATCTGAGCGAGAGCTTTTTGTGCAGCGAGAGGGCGGACTGAAGCGACATCGGGCTGTGCCTGCCCTTGAGGTTAGGCACATCGCGTAAGACAAGTCGCAATGATCGCGAAGAAGTAAGATCATCTCAGTGTGCTTTCGTACGTTGCAGCCGGAGACCGCGGCCGGCCAGCCGTTCCCGGATGGTCGATTTCGAGTTCCAGAATGCGTGCCCCGGCCACCATCGACGGCTTATTGAATGCGACGGGCGTCACCCAAGTTCGTATCGATGGAAAGATCGTAGGTGAGCTACCCGAAGATTTCACAATCGGCGGCGAGTTCCAGCCTCAACCGCTTCTTGCAGGATATCTCGCTAACGGCGGTTTGGGAGACGACAGCGCTTACGAGGAGGGGCTCACCCAGGACGAAATTGCCTTCTATGATGCTCTCGCTGAGAATGAGAGCGTCGGCGAGGCTATGGGAAATGATGCTCTCAAGCTGATCGCTCACGAGTTGCTGGAGAGCCTGCAGGGCAATGTGACCGTAGACTGGTCCCGCCGTGAAAGCGCGCGGGCCCGCATGCGGGTTCTGGTGAAGCGCATACTTCGCAAGCACGGCTATCCGCCGGACATGCAGGACGGGGCCGTGCAGACCGTGCTGCGTCAGGCCGAGGCGCTGTCTGCGAGCTGGATGGCTTAGGCTGAAGTAAGCAGGTTTGAGGCCTTACACCGGCAGGGCAATCCTGGAAATTTCCACGTAAGTTTCGCCGATAATATATATTATGGAGAAAATATAGACATCAAATACAGCCAGAGAGACTTACGGCATCAGGTCCGTTCTTTTCTGTTCCAAACAAAACAACGGCTCGGACTTTCGCACAAACCAGTGCTCGTCCAAATATGCCCGAAGAAAACACCGCGGAGACCTGCACCTGCGGTTGGGTGATGGCGGACACATCACGCAAGCCGGTCGCAAACCGGATTCATCTTTTTTGTCCGTTCTCACCACATATCGGGTAATTCGGAGAACTTCTGAACGGAAAGCCGACTTGTTTGTTCTATCGGGCAATGGGCGCTGGGGAGTCGAAGTCTGAACGCCGCCGATATCGATCCGGCGTCCAGGCTGACGGAAATGGGCTACACGGACATCGAGCCGGTTGAAGCCGAAACCGAGGCCAGCGGCGAGCTCTCGTTCAACGCCACCAACGCCGAAGGCCATGACGTGAAGCTTGTTGTCGACCAGCGCACTGGCACCGTGGTCAGCGAGCAGCCAGTTGACGAAGACAAGATGTAATCGTCTTTCCAAAGATCGAATAAGCTGAGAAATCAGATGAAGTCTGGCGTGGAACATATTGTGTTCCGCGCCTTTCTTTTGTTCCGGGCTGTCTTTCTTTTGAACAAAACCCGGCCCGGGGCGTTGTTGTCATAAGTCCACGAACGATGATCATGAACGATAATGGAGGATCAGAGATGATGAAGAATGCAAACAAGCTTGTCATTGGCGCCGCTGGCGCCGCGCTGCTCTTCACTCCGCTCGGCGCGATGGCACAGAGTACCGTAGTGACCGAGACTGCGCCTGCGGGCACTCATTACGACCCGGTCACGGGCGCCGTCACGACGACGACCGTTACGACGTCCACGATCATTGGCCAGCGCGTCGATATCGCCGATCCCGTCGCCTGGCTCGAAAACAAGGGCTACTCGAATGTCGAGCAGGTTGCCGGCGTGACAAAGGATCACGAGATGGCCTTCCATGCCGCCGATGATATGGGCCAGCCAGTCGAGATCGTGATGGACAAGACGACGGGCGAGGTCGTGCGTGAAACAAACCTGCGCAAGGTCGACACGCCTTCCAAGCAGTAATGCGGCCTATGGAAACTCAGGGCGCGCCCTCCCCGGCGCGTCCTTTTTCATGTCTGCAATTTGCAGGCTTTATGCCTTGTTCTTGCCATGTGCGAGGTCATTTCGTGACCGGGTGAACCTGTTGGCTTCTGCGTTGTTGATTAGGCAAGGCGCGCTTCACTGAAAGGCGCGCGGATTGCAGACAGGAGGAATTGTAATGACCAACTTCAAGAATGCGCTTCTCGCCGGTGCTGCCGGCTTCGCTCTGATGGCCGGTCCCGCCCTTGCGGAAGGCAATCTCGATACGGCCCCTGCGGGCAATGTCCAGATGGAAGGCACCATTGACGGAGCGCCCGCCCGTGACGTGCAGACGGAAGGTGCAATGGAGATGGATGCCAGCGCCGATCCGGTGGCCCAGCTTGAGAGCCTCGGCTACGACGATGTGGAGCCGATTGACGCTCAGGGTGATGCGGCCATGGGAGGTGAAGCCTACTACACCGGCACGAACCCCGAAGGCGACAGCGTGACCATCCTCTTCGATGAGGACGCCGGTACCGTTATCAACGAAGCGCCGGCCGAGTAAGCCTGCCTTCGAGTGATGCTTTAAGCACGGCGTGGAAATTACGGCTTCCGCGCCGTTTTTATTGTGAAATCACGGTGAAAAATTCAGACGTTGAATTCGATCTGCATCCCGTCGAATCCAGGCCGCGCGCCCTCCGGCAGTTCAGCTGCCAGCTTTTGATAGTCGAGATCGACATGCATGTTGGTCAGTACGCCGTCACGCACCCTCGCCCGCTTCAGCCACTCCAACGCCTTCTCCACATGGGCATGTGTCGGATGCGGCGTATAGCGCAGCGCATCGACGATCCAGCAATCAATTCCGTCGAGTAGCGCAAAACTCTCATCTGGAATGCCAACTGCATCCGCCGAATAGGCAACAGGCCCGAAGCGGAAACCCAGAGAGCGGATATTGCCGTGATCCTGGTCGAAGGCCGTGGCCTCGATGGTGCCGCCCGGCCCCTCGACGCGGATCACCTGCCCCGGCTTTTCGATCAGGTGATCGTTCAGGATCGCCGGATATCCCGAGCCGGGCTTCTCCCGGAAGCAGTAGCCGAAGCGCGTTAGCAGCGTGTCGTGCGTGGCAGCGTCCATCCAGCAGTCCACGCGCTGACGCTTGTTGATCGCAAGCATGCGCAGGTCGTCGATCCCGTGGCACTGGTCTGCATGGTCATGGGTGAACAGCACCGCATCGACCCAGCCGATCTTCGCGTCGATCAGCTGGTCGCGCATGTCGGGTGAGGTATCGACCAGAACCACGGTCTTTTCCTCCGGGTTCTTGTCCCATTGCTCGATCAGCAGCGAGCAGCGCCGCCGCCTGTTCTTCGGTTCCTGCGGGTCGCAGGCTCCCCAGAACGGGCCGCCAATGCCGGGCCGGGGCACGCCGCCGGACGAGCCACAGCCGAGTATCGTTGCGCGCAGTTTCATGCCCGGAGCACTGCCTCCGGCGGAACCCGGCTGAAGAGCCGGAGGAAATTTGCCGTCGTCGTCTCGGCCAGCTCTTCGGCCGGCACACCCTTGATTTCGGCGACTTTGGCTGCCGTGTGGACGACGAAGCTCGGTTCGTTGCGCTTGCCGCGCTTCGGCACCGGCGCGAGATAAGGCGCGTCCGTCTCCACCAGCAGCCGCTCCATCGGCACTTTCGCCGCCGTCTCGCGCAGCTCCACCGCATTCTTGAAGGTCACGATGCCTGACAGCGAAATGTAAAGGCCGAGTTCCAGAGCCTTTTCAGCAAGTTGCGGGCTTGAGCTGAAGCAATGTAGAAGCCCCGGAAAAGCCCCCTTCCCCATTTCCTCATCCAGTATTCGCGCCATGTCCTCATCCGCGTCACGCGTATGCACGATCAGCGGCAGGCCGGTTTCGCGCGCCGCTGCGATATGCGCCCGGAAGTTGCGCTGCTGCGCCTCGCGCGGAGCATGCTCATAGTAATAGTCGAGCCCCGTCTCGCCGATCCCGACGACCTTCGGGTGCTGCGCCAGTTCCACCAGCTTCGCCGTGTCGATTTCCGGCTCGCTCTCCGCCTCATGCGGGTGGATGCCGACTGTGCAGAACACATGGCTGAAACGCTCCGCCACCGCCTTCACCTTGTCGAACTCGCTCACCTTGGTCGAGATCGTCACCATCAGGCCGACGCCCGCCGCATGCGCGCGCGCCACCACATCGTCGACCTCCGGCCCGAAATCGGGAAAGTCGAGATGGCAATGGCTGTCGACGAGCACCGGCAGTGTCATGACGTGGCGGCCTCCGGCTCCATGAAGCGCGGGAACACGCCCTGCGGTTTAGGCAGCGGCGTGCCTGGCTTCAGCGCATGGTCCGGGCCCAGCGTCTCGAAGCCGCGCGCG
>AZIJ01017072.1_pt1 | contig 21632 bp, 21 predicted proteins | sample 359151 | NCBI WGS metagenome assembly AZIJ01 (sample SAMN02429718, study PRJNA222666) | marine sediment metagenome | biome: Sediment sample; isolation source: enrichment culture of sample MGS-ElMAX(UA) from oil contaminated site at the... | place: Egypt: El Max | collected 2013-01-23 | depth 9.22 m m | reverse complement strand
AGCATTTTAATACTTTTTTGAATCTGTCAATGCGTAAGTCCTATAAGATTAAAAAAGAGGACAAATAATAAATGCAACAATTAACAGCAGGGGCAAATTTGGTGCTGAGCCAATCACAGTGTCAAATCAAAATAAAAACGGCATTGCCCACACAGATTGAATTAGATGTGAGTGCCTATTTACTGAATGTGCAAAACAAAGTCCGTGGTGATGCGGATATGATTTTCTATGGACAAAAACGTTCACCGAATCGTAGCGTAGAGTTGATTGATGCCAACAGCAAAACGCCTTATCTCGCACAATTCAATGTCAATACGCAACTCCTTGATTCAGACTTAAACAAAGTGGCAATCTGCGCCACTATTGATGGGCAAAGTGCCATTAATGCCATTCAAAATATTGAAGTCGAGTTATGGCAAAATGGACAACTCAGTGCAACTGCAACGGTTTTAAGTGCAGAGAAAACTGAAAAAGCCCTGATTTTGGTGGAAGTCTATCGTTATAAGGAACAATGGAAGTTCCGCTTTGTCAATCAAGGCTTTAATGGTGGATTAAAGCCATTGTCTGAATATTTTGGTATAGAAATTAGTGATGAGCAACCTATTCCAGATATAGAGATTGCACCTATTCAACCTAAGCCGTTAAATTTATCCAAAATTAGTTTGGACAAGGCTGGGCAAACACATCGTATTGATTTAACGAAAAAAGAAGCACAATTATTAACGGTTGAAGCCACATGGGTGGATAATGGTGATGACTGTGACAATAATGACGACTTGGATTTAAGGGTTGGTTTACTGATTTATGGTGAAAAAGAAATGCAATATATTTTTGCACCGCATCAGCAAGGATCATTAGATCATTTTCCATATATTCGACATTTGGGTGATGTCACATCGGCAACGATAAATCAGCCTGCTACTGAGCGAGTTGAAGTTAATATTGATATTGCCAAGAAAATAGGGCGTAAAGTGGGATTGGTATTTTCAGTATATTCTGCAATCTCAAATGGTGTGGTTTCTATTGCCTCATTACAACCTAGAATGAAGATGCAATATGGGGAACAAGTGGTGGAATGTATCTTCAATCCATCCGTTTCACCAGCCGCTAAAAGTCGATTTATTTACACCTATGTGATTGGTCTTGCAATCATTGATGAAACTGGTGTGACGTTACAATATTCTGGTATGACCTCAAGCCGTTTTAGTGAAAGCACACCACGTTTAATATGGAAAGATCATCAACTTAGTGTTAAGGTCGATGGTGAGCCATTTTTCAAATAATTTTTGTTTAACTTGAATAATTAATATTTACTTTGAGTTAAAACACTAATGTCAATCTAACAAAAAGGAGTCATCCAAACATGGCAATTAGCTTAAATAAAGGGGGAAATCTTTCCCTAAGTAAAACAGATCCAACTTTAGTTCGTATTTTAATTGGCTTGGGGTGGGATGAGCGTGCGACTGATGGTGCATCCTTCGATTTGGATGCCAGTGCATTTTTACTTGCTGCATCAGGTCGAGTGCGTGGTGATCATGATTTTATTTTCTATAACCAACTTAAATCTCAAGATGGTTCGGTTGAACATACAGGGGATAACCGCTCAGGTCAGGGCGATGGAGATGATGAATCGTTATTGGTCGATTTGTCTAAAGTTTCACCCGAAATTGAAAAAATTGCGATTACGGTGACCATTCATGATGCTCAAAGTCGCGGTCAGAATTTTGGACAAATAGCCAATGCCTTTATCCGAGTGGTTAATCAGGATTCAGGTGTAGAAATTGTTCGCTTTGATCTTGCTGAAGATTATTCAACTGAAACGGCAATGGTATTTGGTGAAGTCTACCGCCATAATGGCGAGTGGAAATTTAGAGCCGTGGGTCAAGGTTATTCTGGTGGTTTGGCTGCGATGTGTCAGCAATACGGTATTCAAGTTGGATAAACCGTCATCAAATAAACAACGCTCACCTTATGCGTTTTTTATGAAAGGAAAAAAATGAAGCACTTTCGTTTTTCAATTATTTTTACCATCATTTGTTTAGGGTTATCGGCATGGTGGGGCTTTACACATGGCCCAAATGCAGGTGTCTCAATGATGCTTAAAGCATTACTCATTACCAGTGTGCTTGCCATTATGGAAGTGTCGCTTTCTTTTGATAACGCCGTGGTCAACGCCTCGGTACTCAGAAATTGGGATGAGTTTTGGAAAAAAATCTTCTTAACTGTTGGGATTTTGGTTGCCGTTTTTGGGATGCGTTTAATTTTCCCACTACTGATTGTAGGCGTAACGGCAGATATGGGGATGATTGAGGTGGCAAAACTGGCACTGAATGATCCAAAGTCCTATTCGGAAAAACTCTTGACACACCATGCTGAAATCTCAGCTTTTGGCGGTATGTTCCTGCTGTTGGTATTTTTAAACTTCCTATTTGATGATGGCAAAGATACCCACTGGTTTCATTGGCTCGAAACGCATCTTGCAAACTTGGCTAATATTCCAGCCATGTCGGTCTTTGTTTCACTGATTGCTTTATTGATCATGTCCTCTTTTGTGCCAGCAGAGCAAAAATTGGTTGTGATTACGGCTGGGATTTGGGGGATTGTGGTTTATATCGGTGTACAGGTGATTGGTCATTTACTGGAAGGTGGTGACGATGATGAAGCTGAAGAAAAGACCTCATCTGGTGCATCCAGTAATGTGGTGAAAGCGGGTATCGGTGGCTTCTTATATTTGGAAGTTTTAGATGCTTCATTTAGTTTTGACGGCGTGATTGGTGCATTTGCGATTACCAATGATGTCATCATTATTATGCTGGGTTTAGCCATTGGTGCGATGTTTGTCCGTTCCATGACCATCTATTTAGTGGAAAAAGGTACTTTAGAAGCCTTTATCTATTTAGAGCATGGCGCACATTATGCCATTGGCGCGCTTGCGGTCATTATGCTGTATACAGGAACAGGTGGACACGTACCCGAAGTGGTGACGGGTTTAATTGGTGTTGCATTTATTGCATGGGCTGTATTATCTTCAATAGCTTATACGAAGCAACAAGCACAAGCCTGAACGAGATGGATTGTCCTGTTCTGAGGGGCAATCCACAAAAAAATATGACATGAGAACATGAGTTAAAATATCAAAAGGAGTAATTTACATGGCAATTAGCTTAACCAAAGGCGGTAACGTCAGTCTAACTAAAGAAGCACCTGGAATAACCAAGACTACTGTCGGCTTGGGGTGGAATCCTCGTGTGACAGATGGTCAGGCTTTTGACCTTGATGCGATTGCATTTCTTGTTGGGGAAAATGGTAAGGTACGTGCAGATAATGACTTTATTTTCTTCAACAATTTGACTTCATCAGATGGTTCGGTCAAACACAATGGTGACAATCGTACAGGTGAAGGCGATGGCGATGATGAAACCTTGAGTATTGATCTCAGCAAAGTGCCTGCCGATGTCAGCAAAGTGATTTTTGCTGTAACCATTTATGATGGTCAGTCACGTAACCAAAACTTTGGTCAGGTGAGCAATGCTTATATCCGTGTCATCAATGATGCAGGTGGTAGCGAAATTGCACGCTATGATTTGTCTGAAGACAGCAGCACTGAAACAGCCATGATCTTTGGTGAGCTGTATAAAAATGGCAGCGAATGGAAATTCCGTGCTATTGGTCAAGGCTTTGCTGGTGGTTTAGGGCCTTTAGCAGCTTCTTATGGTGTAGCGGTTTAATTCATCACATGCTGGAGGAGATTGTATTTCGATACGATCTCCTGACATAAAAATAGACATTTATAATAAATAGGTTATGAGATTCGATGCTGAATTTAATTCGTGGGCAAAAAATTAAACTCAATGATATTTTACAGGATGCTTTTTATATTCAGATTCAATATCAAGCCAATTTTACCCTAGACTTGGCGAGCTTTGGCTTAGATGCACAATATAAATTAAGTGATGAACGTTATATGACGTTTTATAATCAACCGAAAACACCTTGCCAAGCGGTTCAGTTACTCGATAATCAACATCACAGTAGCCGTTTTTTGGTCAATCTTGATCAACTTCCAAACAGCATTCAATATCTTGTGTTCACCGCGGCGATTGATGGTCAAGCTGTGATGTCACAATTGCAACACGCCACCATTCAAATTTTAAATTTACAACAACAGCCACTTGCTGAACTGAAGTTAGATGGCAGTATCTTCGATCAAGAACGTGCCACCATGCTGGTTGAAATTTATCGTAAAGATAATATTTGGCGTTTGGCCGCGATTGGACAAGGTTTTAATGCAGGCTTAGCTGCATTGATTCAGCATTTTGGTGGTGAAGTGGCAGAAGAGCCGACAGCACAACAGATGACTCCAGCAGCACCACAATCGAATATAGATTTAAAGAAAAAACTCTCACTTGAAAAAGCCGAAAAAACAGGCAATACCTCGATTATTGATTTGACTAAAAAGTCTTTGGTTCAATTAGAAAAGAAAAATTTATTGGGTGTGACTGCACGCGTGGCGCTGGTACTGGATGCATCAGGTTCGATGGATGGACAATATCGCCGTGGTGATGTGCAGAAAGTGGTGAATCGTCTCATGCCATTGGCAATTCATTTTGATGATGATGGCAGTTTTGAATGTTGGGCATTTGCACAAAATACCACACAATTAGATGATGTGACTTTAAGCAATGTCAATGATTTTATTAATACTACACAACGGGGTTGGAAAAACTGGCAGGTGGGCGCGCGCTACAACGAGGAAATTCCTGCGATTGAAGCGGTGATTGCCTATTTCCAGAAAATGAAAGATCAAATTCCAACTTACGTGCTCTTTATTTCCGATGGTGGTGTGGGCAGTCGCCGACAAATGCAAAAACTATTAACCAAGGCAGCCGAACTGCCGATTTTTTGGCAATTTGTTGGGATTGGTGGTCGAGATTATGGTGCATTGGAAAAATTAGACGAAATGTCAGGGCGTATCGTTGATAACTGCAATTTCTTTAGCCTAGACCGTATTGATAGTGTTTCTGATGAACGCTTATATGAATTATTGCTGGATGAATTTCCAGATTGGTTGCAAGCAGCACAATTGAAAAATATTATTTGAAACTAAAGGAATAGAGCAATGGCACAATTTAGTTTAGTCGGTTCGCCAGAACCATTTTTACATGTTTCTATGCGCCGAGGCGACAAAATTTACTGCGAAAGTAATGCCATGGTAATGATGGAAGCACCGTTGGAACTAAAAGGGCGTTTGCAGGGTGGTTTAATGCAATCGTTGCTGCGCCGTTTTGCCAATGAAGAATCGTTATTTCAACAGCATATTGAAGCAGTACGTGGCGATGGCGATTGTTTGCTGTCTGCCGCACTCGATGGTGATATGCAAATTTTGGATGTGGGTGCAACGCAATATATTTTAAGTGATGGCGCATTTGTGGCTGCACATGACTCGGTTGAAGTTAAAGCACGTTTAAATAGCAGTCTTGGTGGTGCTTTTTTTGGCAATACAGGTGGTTTTCTAGTCATGGAAACCAGTGGGCAGGGGCAAGTGGTGGTTTCAGGTTGTGGTACTTTGTTTGAACTGGAAGTTGAACCAAACAAAGAAGTGGTGATTGATAATGGACATGTGGTGTGCTGGGATTCTCGTCTCAATTACAACTTATCCGTTTCAACCTCACAAAGTAGCGGTTTGTTGGGCAATTTGATGAATAGTGTCATGAGTGGTGAGGGCATGGTGTTACGTTTTTCAGGTCAAGGCAAAGTCATTATCTGCTCACGTAATCGTCAGAACTTCCTTGCATGGTTACAAAGCAAATTAAGCCCACGTTCTTCACATCAGTAATTTTTTATACATTTGAATAATACCTTAGGAGAGGAAAAGAAATGGCAATTAATTTAGAAAAAGGTCAAAAGATTAATCTGGAAAAAGCAGATGGCAGTAGCCTGCAACAGATTTTCTTGGGCGTGGGTTGGGATGTTGCCAAAAGTAAGGGGTTATTTGGCTTTGGTGGTGGCGGTGGCAATATTGATTTAGATGCGTCCGTGATTCTGTTTGATGAAAATAAACAGGTTGTCGATGTAGTTTATTTTGGTCAACTCCGCAGCAAAGATGGCAGTATTGTCCATTCAGGCGATAACTTGACGGGTGAAGGTGATGGCGATGATGAAGTGATTCGTGTGAATCTCAATCAAGTACCAAGTCAGGTGAAGTCCTTGGCATTTACGGTGAGTAGCTTCCGTGGACAAACCTTTGAAAAAGTAGAAAATGCATTCTGTCGTTTGGTGGATCAAAATAGCAATCAAGAAATCGCGAGTTATAAACTGTCTTCGCAAGGTGCACATACGGGCTTAATTATTGCCAAGATTTATCGCCATAACGGTGCATGGAAAATGCATGCCATTGGTGAAAATGTGCACGGTCGCACTTTCCAAGATATTGTGCCGCATATATTGCCATACGTTTAAAACTTTTCTTAGCCTCTCTTGTGAAGCGATCAACGCTTCTCAGGAGAGACTTTTATTGGAAAAGTGAATTTTTTAATCAATAAGCAAATAGGTTTGTAATATGTTACGCATTTCTTGTGGAATTGCAGTGCTTTTTCGATGTTCACGATCTACAAAAACATGCACAAAATGACCTTGTGCAGCGGCTTGTGTTTGTCCTTGCTTAAAAATTGCAAGTTCATAGCGAAGTGATGCGTTACCTATTTTTCCAATCGCAACACCGACTTCAATCATTTCAGGAAAAGAAAGTTCCTGTAAAAAGCTACAGGCAGAATCCACCACCAAGCCAATCATTTCACTATGATGAATATCGAAATCTGTTTTTTGAATCAGCAGTGAATTAGCAGCACTATCAAAATAGCTATAGTAAGTGACATTATTGACATGACCATACATATCATTGTCAGCCCAGCGCGTTTGAATTGGCAAAAAGAACTTAAATTGTTCGCGTGTTTTTAAAATCGGTTTACTCATGCATAAATCGCCTGATAAATCTGTAAAGCGTCTTGTTCGGTCATTTCTCTTGGATTATTTTGTAATAATCGAGTTTGTAGCATCGCATCTTTGGCTAGCTGTGGCAGTTTAGCCTTAGGGATATCCAGCGCGCTTAATTTTAAAGTTAAACCACTTTGATTGAGATGGTTTTGCATATGATCAATAAATAAATCACATAAACCATCAGTGCAGCCCGTGCTACGTGGATCAAGCAGTTGCATCAATTCAGCATAATATTGTTTGGCTTTCGGTGCATTAAACTTTAACACTTCAACCAGTACCAGTGCATTGCTATGACCGTGTGAAAGATGAAAATGCCCACCGAGTGGATACGCGAGGGCATGTACTGCACCTACAGGCGCATTGGCAAATGCCTGACCTGCCAACATTGAACCAACTAACATATTTTGACGCGCTTCAAGATCACTTCCATCTTTTAACACTTTGGCTAAGTTATTATTTAGGAGTTTCAAAGCATTCCTCGCCAGTATATCGGCGTAAAAGTTCTTTTTAATATTGGAAGTATACGCTTCAATGGCGTGTACCATCGCATCAATTCCTGTTGCTGCGGTGATATGTGCAGGCAAACCCTGAGTAAAGGTTGCATCTAAAATGGCGACATCGGCATATAAAATAGGTGAAACGATGCCCATTTTTGTAGTTGCGCCTGTGGTGACAATTGAAATCGGTGTGACTTCTGAGCCTGTTCCTGCTGTGGTCGGAATCAGTATGAGGGGTAAACGTGGCGCTTTAGCTTGGTTGATGCCGTAAATCTCATTGAGATTTTGTTGTTGCTGAGGATGTGCAAGTAGCGCAATAATTTTGGCAACGTCCATTGAACTTCCGCCACCAAAACCAATGATAATATCGACATTTTCCTGTTGAGCAAAATCCACTGCTTCTAAAACAATATGTTCAGGTGGATCGGCTTGAATATCCGAGTAAATCATATGTTGCAGACCCATTTGATCAAAAATGTCCAAAATAGGTACATGAAGCTGGTGCTGAATCATGCCTGCATCAGTGACCAAAAGCGCTTTTTGATAATCATGTTGTGACAAGATAGTTTTAAGTTGTTGTATCGAACCTAATCCTGAAATGATATTGGGAACGGTCTGGAACTGAAACTGGTTCATACATATATCCTTATTTCTATCTTTTGGCACATCATCACTACCAGACCTATGTTGCAACCATAGATCAAGCAGCAATCGCCTTTTAAATGCAACATTTTTATATCAGGCAACTATAGGTTTCACTGCCCAAATAAATTACCATAAGATGTTCTAAAAAGTGTAGATTTGAGGTGAATATGCCATCCAAAACGCCGTATAAGGTGTTGTGTGTTTGTTTAGGAAATATCTGTCGTTCTCCTACGGCTGAAGCGATTCTTAAACATGATTGTGATGCGCATGGTTTAAATGTCATTGTAGATTCGGCAGGTACAAGCAATTATCACCCAAACAAAGCACCTGATATTCGCAGTCAAAAACATGCTGCGCAACGTGGTTATGATCTTTCAGCATTGCGCGGAAGACAAATCACCATCACGGATTTTACTGAGTTTGATCTAATCCTTGCGATGGATCATGAAAACTTTGATGATATTCAGACTTTATTACGAAAAGCAATTCATCAATATGGTACACATCAAATCCGAGCGAAAATCGCTTTGATGAGTGAACATGATCCAAACTTTAAGCAACAAGCTATTCCTGATCCATATTATGGTGGTGCTGATGGATTTGATCGAGTACTTGATCAGTGCGAGTCAAGCAGTCAAGCATGGGTTGAAGTTTTTAAACAACATATGAATGTAGGGCAATAGGATTCTATTTAACATGCATGTACAGCAGCAGGTTCAGCTTAAACACTTAAATACTTTAAATCTTAATGCTATCGCCTCACATTATATTGAGATTAACGATTCAAATGATGTTGTTGATGCTTTAGCCTTCGCAGAACAAAAGGCTTTGAACGTCCTAGTGCTCTCAGGTGGCAGTAATGTGTTATTGCCACAACATATTCATGCTTTAGTTCTGCATCTCAATATTCATGGTATTGATGTGATTGATGAAGATGGGTGTAATGTGACTGTTCAAGTGGGTGCAGGTCAGGTATGGCATGATTTTGTCTTGCATAGTACGAAGCAGAATTGGTTTGGTTTACAAAATCTTGCGTTGATTCCTGGTTTGGTTGGTGCATCACCTGTACAAAATATTGGTGCCTATGGTGTCGAAGCAGGCGAATTTATTGAATCCGTACAAGTATATGATCGCGAGTTAAAACAATTTAGCTCGATTGTTGCGGCAGATTGCCATTTTTCTTATCGTCACAGTATTTTCAAAGATTATCCGAATCGCTACATCATTGTTGCTGTGACTTTTAAATTATTAAAACATCCTGATTTGAAGTTGAATTATGGTGACTTAAAACAAGCTGTAGGTGATGTCCTAACTGCTGAAAATTTGCAGAATCAAGTCATTCATATCCGACAGAGCAAACTTCCAGATCCTAAGGAATTTCCAAATGTCGGGAGTTTCTTTAAAAATCCAATTGTTACGCAAAGTGACTTTGACAAAATTACACAACAATTCCCAAACATTCCTCATTATCCACAAGCAAATAGCAATGTTAAAGTGGCTGCTGGTTGGTTGATTGACCAAACTGGATGGAAAGGTAAACAGTTGGGTTCTGTAGGTATGTTTCATAAGCAAGCATTGGTTTTAGTCAATTATGCTGATGCTACACTGAATGATGTTCGAAATACCTATCAAGCTGTACAAAGTGATGTAAAACAAAAGTTTAGTATTCGTTTAGAGCCTGAACCTGTGTTATATAATGAGCAGGGTTTAATTCAAGCTCATGGTGAATGAGGAGATTTATGGCTAAAGTACATTGGATGATCAGTTTAGTACGAGTAATTACCATTTTATTCGTACTTTTAGGCTGTTTTGTGCTTTTTTTATATTCACCATTTTACTCACAGTTTGTCGTGAAAGGGTTGAATTATTTTGTCCCTGTAGATGTAAATGAAGTTGCTGCTGAAAGCCAAAAATCGGCAGCACTAAGTGAACATGAGACCTTAGAACCTGGTTCAGATCTTTGGATTGCGCGTCAGGCTTATCTCAAATTGATGGAAAAAACTTTTCAGTCAGAGAAACCAGAAGATTTAAGGTTGATACAAGCTCGTTATAAGTTGCTACAGCAGCTTATTAACGAAGAGCAAGAAAAAGAGAATGAAGAAGCTGAAAAACTTAACATTCCGATGATCAATCAACCAGCTGAACAAGACCAAGAAAGCTCAGCGGTAGCAGCAAGTACACCGCTTGATTTCTTAAAGTGGAATACACCAGATAATCAGGCTTTGATGGAAAAATATGTTTCTTTTTTGGAAACATATCCAATCGAGTTACCTGTTGAAGATGCTGAAAAAGATGAAACCAATAAAGATTTAGTCGAAATCAAAAAAAATAAAGATGGTGTAATCGAGAGCAATAGCTCATCTAAGCCTTATGCAATTGTTGTGTTGGGTGGTGGTTTAACGCTTGGTGCAAATGGTAAAGACATCGTAGTAAATAATTACACTCGGTTACGCTTAGAAAAAACGCTTGAAGTTGAAGAGAAATATGATTTACCGATTGTGCTGAGTGGTGTCGAAGCACCATATATGCAGGCGTGGTTAAAAGAGCGTGGAATAGAGGCAAAATTACTTGAAAATCGAAGTATGAATACCTGCGAAAACTCAAGATTTAGCTCTTTATTACTTCAGAAAAAAGGTGGTGCGCCAACCGTGATCTTGATTACTGATGAATACCACATGCCTCGTACCCGTCGTTTATTTGCATTGAATGGAATAGAAACGGTGCCTGTGATCGCACCAATGCCTACGACTTTAACTCAATGGCGTCCAAGCGAGCAAAACTATGATCATAGCCGCCGTGCGAACTATGAAATGCTCGCAACGATTCGTGATATGTTGTTTGGATCAAGTGATTGTCGGGAGGTACCTTAATGTCGAATATTCCTTTTTTAAATCCGACAATTTTAAAACAGCTTGATTTACCTGTTCCTAATCGTGAAACGACACCTCAAGTGCTCGAACCTTTAGATTTATCAAAAAAAAGTGAGGTTTCATTAGCGCTACAAGCTTATCGCAAACTTTATGGTTTGCATTTATTGGATTGTGAACATTGGCAAGGTTATGTAGAAATGCCTTTGTTTCGTCTCCATGTACAAGTATTTCAGCCAAAGCAACAAAAAATTCAAGGTACCGTTTGTTTATTACATGGCTATTTAGAACATAGCGGAATTTATCAGCCAATTATTAAAGAAATATTAGATCAAGGTTTTAGTGTTGTTACATACGACCTTCCTGGGCATGGATTGAGTAATGGTTCACCAGCGAGTATTCAAAATTTTGATCATTATCAACAAGTATTACATGCTGTTTATGATGCAGTTAGAGGTGCAAAACAGTTACCAAAGCCGTGGTTGGGAATAGGACAAAGTACAGGTGGTGCGATTTGGATGCACCATTTGTTAGAGTTTGCTGAACGTAGAGAAGACCCGATTGTTGATCGTGTATTGTTACTTTCTCCCTTGATACGTCCTGCGAAAACGGCATGGTGGCATAATTCGGTTGGTTTGGGCATTATCCGCCGAATTAAAAGCCAAGTCCCGCGCCATTTCCGCCGTAATAATCATAATCCTGAATTTCTGCGTTTTGTTCGTCTTAAAGATCCGTTACAACCACGGATGATGGGGATGGATTGGATTCTAGCAATGTCAAAATGGATGCTTGAAATGGAGCATCGGCCAGCTTGTAGAATTCCTGTTTGGTTAGCGCAAGGAGCGTTAGATCAAACTGTAGATTGGCGTTATAACATCGAATATATTCGCCGAAAATTTAGATTACAAACATTGTTGATGTTAGAAGAAGGTTCGCATCAATTGATTAATGAGCGTGCAGATATTCGTGCGGCATTAACAGGTTTAATCCCTGCATTTTTACATGCTAAACCCAATAACTATTATTATTAGACTACTTTTTAACTGAATATCAAAATGATAGAATCCCTAACACTATAAAAATTATCAATAAATTATATGTTGGGGTTGTCATGTCAAAATCGATAGCACAGATCATTTATGCTTTTTGCTTTATGAGTTTCTGTTATTCTGCCCATGCGCAAGAATTATATAAGTGCGTTACCAATCAAGGGACTTCGTATCAAAGTAGTCCTTGTTCAGCAAAAGCAAGTCAAAAAATTGCATGTACTGGTTCTGCTGCTGATGGATTCAATGGGGAGTGTGAATCGCTTGAACAGCGGCGTATGCAGGTAATTTCAAATGAAAAAAATGCGTATACGCAAGATTTAGCGAGTAACAACACTAAAGTTTCGGCAAAGCGATCTGAATTTCAAAGAGCTATGGTACAGTTCCCTGAGTGTAAACAACGTATTATGTATATGGAGCGTCTAGCCCGTTATTCGAGTCATCCGACGCAAACCCTTGAAAATAATAGTCGATTATATGCTGCAAGAATTTGCACTGATGATGGGAGTGTTTATTTGAGCTGTAATGCGGCGACAAATACATTGCTTACTCAAACTAACCCGACATGTTCTTTGAAACGTAAGAGATAAATGTCTATAGGATTTATTTTCTAATCAACTCAATCCTCATTAGAAACTGAACAAATAATCTGAAAAAAGCCATTCTAAACGAATGGCTTTTTCTTTAATTAAAATTGATTCGCGTCAGCCAATTTCCACATACGATAATAAAAATTCTCATCATCATCTAAACTACCTTGCAGTAATTCATTTTCTTTAAGGAAGAAATGAATTTGTGCATAATTTTTGATTTCACGATCATTCATACGTTGAGCAAGATGGTGGGCTTTAATATCAGAAGGGTGATTTAAGCCTGCTGCTGCAATCATTTCAGACAAAGCGTGTAACGTATTTTTGTGAAAGCTAAACACACGTTCAGCTTTACTCGGGACATCAATCGCTTTTTGTCGGTCTTTATCTTGTGTAGCAACGCCAACAGGGCATTGGTTGGTATGACAACTTTGAGCTTGAATACATCCAACAGCGAACATAAATCCACGCGCAGAGTTAACCCAATCAGCGCCGAGTGCAAAGGTGCTAGCAATATCGAAGGCGCTAATGATTTTACCACTTGCACCGATTTTGACCTGACTGCGTAGACCAGCTCCAACTAAAGTGTTGTGCACAAAACGTAGTCCTTCTCTTAATGGAGTACCAATATAGTCACTAAATTCAATAGGTGCTGCACCCGTACCACCTTCAGACCCATCTACAACAATAAAGTCAGGAATGATTTTTGTTTCTAGCATCGCTTTTACGATACTCATGAACTGCCAAGGTTGACCGATGCATAGTTTAAAACCAACTGGTTTACCACCAGAAAGCTCTCTTAGCTTTTGAATAAAATGCATCATTTCGATTGGGGTGTTAAAGCTTGGATGCTTAGATGGAGAAATACAGTCATGGTCACGAGAAACACCACGAATTTGAGCAATTTCTTCGGTAATTTTATGTTTAGGTAAAATACCACCATGACCAGGTTTAGCGCCTTGAGAAAGCTTAAGCTCAATCATTTTAATTTGAGGTTGTTTCGCTTGAGCCGCAAATTTTTCAGGATCAAATAGTCCTTCTGGTGTACGGCAGCCAAAGTAGCCACTCGCAATTTGCCAAACGATATCACCACCATTTTCTAAGTGATAGGGACTCAGACTTCCTTCACCTGTATCGTGGTAGAAATGTCCCAGTTTTGCACCTTTGTTCAAAGCGCGAATTGCATTGGCGCTCAAGCTTCCAAAACTCATCGCTGATATATTCAGAATAGAAGCACTATAAGGCTGGCTACATTGCAAATTGCCAATTTGAACTCGGAAGCTTGCTGGATCAGCAGGTGGGCAAGGGGCAATTGAGTGAACAATGAACCGATAATTTGGCTCATACACATCTATGATTGATCCAAAAGGTTTATCCGCATTTTCATTTTTTGCACGTTGATAAACGAGACTACGTTGCATACGTGAAAATGGTAATGCATCTTGATCTGCCTCAATAAAATATTGGCGAATTTCAGGACGTACATCTTCAAAGAAAAAACGGAAATGTCCCAAGATTGGATAGTTTTTTAAGATGGAATGTTTCTTTTGCAGTAAATCATAAAGACCAACAAGACTCAGTAGGCTAGTCACTACCCATAGTCCATTTAATAGTGTATCTGAGATAAAATAATAAATGGTATGTGGCGTATAAATTGTTTTAAACCAAGTGATTGTTAAAGCAATAAAAATACATAGGAACCAAACGGAATGTCTTGAAAAAAAGGTATTAAGTAATTTATGTCGTATAGCTTGTGCTGGACTAGCCATTGGCAAGGGATTCCTAAATTAAATAATGGGTTCACGATGCCAAGAACGATGTATAACTACAAGTAATGAATTGTTAGATATGAGAATTATTCTCCATTTAAAAGTTTATCATTTGTTATATTCAGACCAATGTCGAGTTTAGGTTTAGTCTTATTTCTCTTCTAATATCAGCTTTACTTGAAGCATCTACAGATATGTAAGTGACTTCTAAAAGATTATAAAATTACATATAACATAATTTAATTATGTATTGCATAAATTAAATCTTTCTTGTAGCATGATTGTCATGGTTGAGAGCCAAAGTAAAAACTGTATTTTTCACGTTTGCTTTGGTGAGCTCATGGAAGGAAAAGGCAGTACATGGATGCTTTTACATATTTATAAAAACACCTGTTACCTTTCCTAACAACGTGCACAAGCGTTGATCACGCTAGATGGTTTATGATGACTATAGTGATTGACATTGTGTTCAGCTTAAAACGGATGAATTTATCTAATATAAGATAAGGGAAACTAGATGGACATTTTAGATAACCCATTAGAACTATGTGGCTTTGCTTTTATTGAGTTTGTTTCGACGGAAAATGGATTAGATCAGATCTTTGAAACAATCGGTTTTACAAAAGTTGCAAAGCATAAATCTAAAAAAGTTTATTTATGGCGCCAAGGTAATATCAATATTATCTTGAACTATCAGCCAGAATCTTATGCTTCATTCTTCTACAAGGAACATGGTCCTTCAGCATGCGCAATGGGTTTTAGAACTCGTGATGCTGCGAAAGCATTCAAAAATGCAATCGAATTGGGCGCAGAGCCTATGTATTCACAAGCAGGGCCGATGGAGTTAAATATACCTGCGATTAAAGGGATTGGTGGTATGCCAATTTTCCTCGTAGATCGTGATATTTATGAAAATGATTTTATTTTCTTTGACGATGTTGAAAAAAATCCGCGTGGCGCAGGTTTAAATGAAATCGACCATTTAACACATAATGTTTATAAAGGTCGTATGGATTACTGGGCGAATTTCTATGAGAAAATCTTTAATTTCCAAGAAATTCGTTACTTTGACATCAAAGGTGAATATACTGGTTTAACGTCTAAAGCGTTGACTGCACCTGATGGTATGATCCGAATCCCTCTCAATGAGGACTCTGATAAAGGCAATGGCCAGATCGCTGAGTTCCTTGCTGATTTTAATGGTGAAGGTATCCAACATATCGCATTCATTACAGATGATTTAGTTTCAACGTGGGATAAGTTAAAAGGCTTAGGTCTTAAATTTATGACACCACCGCCAGAAACCTATTATGAAATGTTAAATGAGCGTTTACCTGAACATGGTGAGCCGACGGATGAGTTGAAGAAACGCGGCATTCTCTTGGATGGTAATACCAAAGAGGGCGAGAAAAAGCTGTTGTTACAGATATTCTCTGAAAATATGCTTGGGCCTGTATTCTTTGAATTTATTCAACGTAAAGATGATGATGGTTTTGGTGAGGGTAACTTCAAAGCGTTATTTGAATCAATTGAACGTGATCAAATCCGCCGTGGTGTACTAGAAGCCAAATAAGCAAATATCAAATCAAAAAAGCCAAGATCAATATCTTGGCTTTTTTATTGAATAAGAAAAATAATTAACGTGTTTTGATATATTGATTTATTGCAGCTACTTCGCGTTTAAACAGTTCTAGCTTCTCACTACCATCATGAACAGGTAGGAACATTTCACTGTCTAGTGCAACGATACAAAACTCCATCGCTTGATGTGCATTAAAGATCGGTAGACCAACCGCATTGATCCCAACCAATAAATCACCTTTTGCAATAGCCATGCCTTGTCCCAAGATATTCTCTTTCAGAGCTAAAAACTCACCCCAGCTCGAAGGCTTAATTTGATAATGATTTTGAGCTGCTTTTTCCCATTCTGCTGACATTAAAGGTTGAATGACTGCTTCAGGTAAATAAGAGGCAAAGACACGACCAGCGGCAGAATTCACCAAAGGCATGATTGAACCGACTTTGGTTACAATCGAAATAGGGTGGTTAGATTCAATAGATTGGACGACTAGAGGGCCTTTTGGAGACCATTTGCTAATTTGAATACCACAACCAATCTTACTTTGCAGATCATAAATCAGATGTTGTACAAGCTGTAAAACATCCGTGTGTTGAATACAATTTAAGCCTAAACGCCAAGCTTGATCTCCAAGCGCATACTGGCCTGCATCGAGTTGTTTTGCGTAATTCATGCGGATAAGACTCACTAAATAGCGATGCACTTTGGCTGGATGCATATCTAATTTGCTTGATAAGTCTTTTAAAATAATCGGTTTGTTATGCTCTAAAAGTGCATTAAGTACAGATAAACCGACCTCGAGTGATTGAACGCCACCAGATAATTTTTCTTCAATCATTCACTAACCCTTAATCCGCATTTATCCAGTTGTATTTGTTTCAAGTAGATATTCAATGTTACACATGATGCCTGAGCATTTTTCAAAATAGAAATCATCTTTTTGAATGATGCAAATAGGCGAATTCTATAAGTATATAACGACTCAAAAATGAGTTTTTACTTTTGTTCATATAGCAGCAGAATACAACAAAAGTTTGCTTATTGATCATTCTTGAGCGATAAAAAATCGGCATTGAAGGCAATTTGCTCCAATGCCGATGCGCTGAAAATGATTGAGCAGCAATTCGGTTTCGAATCTGAATATCCGTTGCTTCTTGAATGTCATAAAAACCTTAAGCGGCAATGATGTATTCATCTTTGACAATACCATGCTGCGATGTTTTGACTATACTCCTAACTCTTCTTCATGAAGGAAATGAGTATGGTGAGGCGCACGTTTAGTACGGCTCCATTCATCTAACATCTCTAGTTTCATTTCTTCGGTAATGCGTGCAATTTTCGCATCTGCGTGAACATCGTTATAAGTGAGTTCTAGGCGATGACCGTTTGGATCGAAGAAATAAATTGAGTGGAAAATGCCGTGATTGGTTACGCCTAATACTTTCACCCCATTTTCTTCTAAGTGTGTTTTTGCACGTAACAAAGCATCTTGGTCTTCAACCTCAAAAGCAATATGTTGTACCCATTGTGGTGTATTTTCATCACGACCCATTTCAGGTTGCGTTGGTAGTTCAAAAAATGCCAATACATTGCCTTGTCCAGCATCTAAGAATAAATGCATATAAGGATCAAAGGCTTTGGTTGAAGGAACGTGGTCTTCTGCAAATGCCAAGATGAAATCCATATTAAGCATTTTTTTGTACCACTCAACCGTTTCTTTGGCATCTTTACAGCGGTACGCGACGTGGTGAATTTTTTTAATTGCAAAGCTCATCATAAAACTCCTTTTTCTTTATTCCCAATCTGGTTGTTGTTCTGGTGCGGCATGTAAAAATGCTGGGATGGTAAGACAGTGTTTATAAATTGATTCAATCTTAGGAAATGCGCTCAAATCTACTTTAAAACGTTTTGCGTTGTAGACTTGGGGAATCAAGCAACAGTCAGCAATTGTGGCTGAATTTCCGAAACAGAATTGACCATTTGAATGCTGCAATTGCACTTCAAGACTTTTAAAGCCTTCTAAAATCCAATGTTGATACCATTGGCTTTTTTGTTCGTTGGTTAAGCTCAGTCCATCTTGTAAATATTTCAGCACTCTTAAATTGTTGAGTGGGTGAATATCGCAAGCAATTGCCTGAGCAAAGGCACGAATTTTGGCACGCTCAATCAAATTTTTAGGCAATAGGGCTGTTGCTGGATAGCGCTCTTCCAAATATTCCAAAATGCTTAGAGATTGCAGCAAACTTTGCTCTTCATCAATCAGGGTTGGAACCAGTTGGCTTGGATTCAATACGCTATATTCAGCTTGCTGCTGTTCATTTTTAACCAAATGAACTGCTTGAGTCGCATAATCGAGACCTTTGAGATTCAAAGCGATCCGTACTCGATAAGCTGCGGAGCTACGAAAGTAACTATACAGTTTCATAGCTTGCTTCCTCTTTTTCAGTAAAGCGAAAGCTTTTCGCAGCTAAAATCTTATTTGAAACTTCGCCGAAGCCAATACGAATACCATTTTTTTCACAATAACCTTTCATGATGACACGGTCGCCGTCTTCTAAGAAGCAACGCTTTTCACCATTTGAAAGGGTTAATGGCTTGGTTGTATTCCACGTTAATTCAAGCAAGCTGCCATATGAGTTTTCAGTTGGACCTGAAATCGTACCAGATCCCATAAGATCACCAACTTGAACATTACAACCTGCAATGGTGTGGTGAGTGAGTTGTTGAGCCATCGACCAATACATATATTTGAAGTTGGTTTCACAGATCACATCAGTTTGTTGCGATTTAGGACTTTGTACTTCTACGCTGAGATGAATGTCATAGCTATTCGCAACATTTTCTTCTAAGTAGCGCAGTGGTTTTGGTTCTTGAGTTGGGCCTTTTACTTTAAATGGTTCAAGGGCTTCCATCGTAACAACCCAAGGTGAAATAGCGCTTGCAAAGGTTTTTGCATTGAAAGGGCCTAGAGGGACATATTCCCATTGCTGAATATCACGTGCTGACCAGTCATTGAGTAAAACCATACCGAAGATATGATCCCATGCATCTTCAATGGCAATTGGCTGACCCAGTTCAGTTGCTTTACCGACCACAAAGGCTGTTTCTAATTCAAAATCCAGCTTGCGTGTTGCAGAGAAAATTGGGCGATCTTCATTTGGTAGTTTGATTTGTCCCGATGGGCGAATAATATCTTTACCGCTGACGATCACTGAGCTTGCACGACCATTATATCCAACAGGGAGTTCGCTCCAGTTTGGTAAAAGCGCATTCTTTGGATCTCTAAACATCGTACCTACATTGGTCGCATGTTCTCTAGACGAATAGAAATCGGTATAGCCAGGCACTTGTAGAGGTAAGTGTAAAGTTACCGTATTTTGTTTAAAAAAAGCTTGTTGGCGTAATTCCGCATTATCACGAAGCGTTGGATTGTCCGCTGAAAGTAGACTTTGTAATGTTTGGCGTACTTTTTGCCAGTTCGCTTTACCTGAATCGATAAATTTATTGAGTGTTGGCTGATCGAAATAGCGAATAGTTTCATCGAGTTGTAGTAAACCATGCGTTTCTAAAGCAGCAAGGTCAAGGACTAAATCACCAATTGCAACACCAACACGTTTGTTACCGTCAGGTGTTTCACTAAAAATACCATACGGCAAATTATGCATTGTGAAATCTGATAGAGCTTGGATCTCAACAAAAGAGCTTAAATTCTGCGCCATGATTTACTTTCCTTGTCTTTAATTCTATCTGGACGAAGCCATAAATTTTACTTTTTCCTCATCATCTTATTGAAAAATATATAGATACTCTCAGTTGAGTAGCAATAATTTCCTGTGATCAAGAAGAAGGATTAACCGTTATGAGTTCTATCATACTTAAATTTATTAATTACGCAATACATAATTTAATTACATATTTCATAATTATTGTTATTTGTTGAATTTTCTGCTTATATGCGCGGTTATGAGAAAAGTAAATTAATTATTTTTCGATCAACTATAGGCATTTTTGATTAATTTATGATATACGTAATTTAATACAAAAAAATTACGTGACAAGGATGAGAATAATCATATGTCAAAACCAGAGCAAGGAAATCTGAAACAAGGTTTGAGCAATCGACACATCCAGCTTATCGCGCTAGGTGGTGCAATTGGTACAGGACTGTTTCTTGGTATTTCACAATCAATCAAGCTTGCAGGGCCTTCAGTTATTTTAGGCTATGCAATCGCTGGCTTTATTGCATTTCTAATGATGCGTCAGTTAGGAGAAATGGTTGTACAAGAACCAGTAAGTGGTTCTTTTAGTCATTTCGCATACAAATACTGGGGTTCATTTGCAGGCTTTATGTCAGGCTGGAACTACTGGGTACTCAATGTTTTAGTGTGTATGGCCGAATTAACTGCAATTGGGCTTTATATACAATATTGGTGGCCAGAAATCCCAACATGGGCTTCCGCTTTAACCTTTTTTATTTTGATTAACGGTATCAACTTATTACACGTCAAGTTTTTTGGCGAAATGGAATTTTGGTTCTCTATTGTTAAGATTCTTGCAATCTTGGCGATGATTGCCTTCGGTTCATATCTACTTGCGACAGGAACAGCAGGACCTCAAGCAGGCATCAGCAATCTTTGGGCACTCGGTGGATTCTTCCCATTTGGTGTAGAAGGTTTAGTCATGGCAATGGCCGTGATCATTTTTGCTTTTGGTGGTATCGAGCTATTTGGTATTACGGCTGCTGAAGCACGTGATCCTGACAAAACCTTACCTAAAGCTGTAAATCAAATTATTTATCGTATTTTGATTTTCTATATTGCGACATTGTTTGTTTTATTCGCACTTTTCCCTTGGAATCAAATGGCAGAGGGTGGTAGTCCATTCGTGATGGTCTTTGCTTCATTGGACAGCCAAGGTGTTGCAACGATTTTGAATTTTGTCATCTTAACAGCCGCTGTATCAGTTTATAATGGTACAAGCTATTGCAGCAGCCGTATGTTGTTAGGTTTGGCTCAACAGGGCAATGCACCAAAATTCTTAAACAAAATTAATAAACGTGGTATTCCAACCAACGCCGTATATGTATCGGCATTTGTAACGGTGCTCTGCGTATTGTTGAATTATGCGTTCCCTGATAAAGCATTTGGCTTGTTAATGATGTTGGTGGTTGCAGCGATTGTAATTAACTGGATCGTTATTTCGTGGACACACTTGAAGTTCCGTAAGGCGATGTTAGCTGAAGGGCAAACGACTAAGTTCCCGAGTATTGCTTATCCATTTAGTAACTACCTTTGCATCGTATTCATGTTGGGTATTCTTGTGGTGATGTCATTGACTGCGGATATGCGTATCGCGGTGATGATGATTCCAGCTTGGATTCTCTGCTTGATGTTTGCTTATTACATGAAGCAACGTAAGTTGAAAAATGCACAACCAAGCGTTGCATATAATGCTGATGTATAAGCTATAGATTTTCACTCAAAATCTTGGATAGGACTGAATTTATCCTCAGTCCTATTTTCTTTTTATCTTTTGTTATAAAAGAACGGTGGAAGTGATGACCGTTCAAGAAAGGACATTGTTAATGTTTCAACATATCACACCTTATGCAGGCGATCCAATCCTCTCTTTAATGGAACAGTT
>AZIJ01019255.1_pt1 | contig 21756 bp, 19 predicted proteins | sample 359151 | NCBI WGS metagenome assembly AZIJ01 (sample SAMN02429718, study PRJNA222666) | marine sediment metagenome | biome: Sediment sample; isolation source: enrichment culture of sample MGS-ElMAX(UA) from oil contaminated site at the... | place: Egypt: El Max | collected 2013-01-23 | depth 9.22 m m | reverse complement strand
GCTGCATATTGCCGCCGCCCTGGATGTGCCCACGGTGGGCTTTTTTCCCCTGCGCCGTTCCGCCACGCCGCGGCGCTGGCGCCCGCTCAACAGCGAGGGGCGCCATCTGGCCTTTCATCCCCCCGAGGGGGCCGAGGCAGAGGACATGAGCAGTGTGGAGGTGAGCCAGGTAACTGAAAAAGTCACTCCCTGGGCGGCTGGGTTTCTGTCCTGATCCAAAGATCGGCGTATTTCACAAAGGTGGAATGGGCCGACAGCAGGCTGAGCAGCAGGCCCTGTTTGCCGTCGAGGAAACCGGCCTTGAGTACATACATTTTCATAAAACAGCCGATACCGTGCAGCAGGCCCTGGGCGAGGGAGCCTTTCTTGCCCTTTTGTTGGCGCTGTTCGGCCCAGGCGGCGGCATAACCCGCCGATTTCACCAGGTAGTGCTGCAAGTCCCGGTAGGTGTAATGCAGCAGATCGCCCTTCAGTGGCGCTGTGCTGATGCCGGGGCCAATCTCCACCTTTTCATGCACCAGCGCCTCGTTGTAGCCGGTGAGCGCCTTTGGATAAAGCCGCAACACGCGATCCGGATACCAGCCGCAATGGCGAATAAAGCGACCAAACACCCAGGACAGGCGCGGCAGGGAGTAAACGGTGTTGGCGGCAGGATGGGCCAGCACCGCTTCTATGCTGGCCCGCAGCTCAGGTGTGACCCGCTCGTCCGCATCCACCCACAGCACCCAGTCGGAGTTGACCTTGCCCTGGGCCAGGCGGCGCTGGGGGCCAAAGCCCGGCCACTGCTCGTTGACAAAAAAGCGGGCCCCGGCGGCCTCGGCCACGGCTTGAGTGGCGTCTGTGCTGCCCGAGTCCATCACCACGATTTCATCCACCCAGTCCAGGGTGGCGAGGCAGTCGGCCAGGTTGTCGGCCTCGTTCTTGACGATCAGCACGGCGGCAAGGGTAGGGCGGCTCATAAAGGCTCCTGTAACAGATGGAAATCCCGGCAGATGCGGTCGAATTGTGTGGTGACCTGATCGAGAGTAATACGCTCCATGGCGCGGGCATCCTTGACCCGGGTACGCCAGGGTAGCTGCTCCGGGGTTTTGCCGGTTTCTGCCAGCAACGCCTCGGCATAGGCACTGACCACATAGTCCCGGCAATGATAGGGTCCGGTACGGGCCGGGTTATGATGGGCATAGAGCCCCAGCACCGGGGTGTTGGTCAGGGTGGCCATGTGCGCCGGACCGGTGTCGGGCGCCACCACCAGGCTGGCGGTATGAATGAGTGCCATCAGCTCGGGCAGGGTGGTTCGGCCTACCAGGTTTTCATCAATGTTTGTGGTGAGTTGTTGGATTTTCGCCGCCAGATCCCGCTCCATCTTCGCCGGGCTGCCGATCAGCATGACTTTCATGCCTTTGTGATGGGCGTGATCGGCCAAGGCGGCATAGCCTTCGGCGGTCCAGTTCTTGTAGGCCTTGCTGGCGGCCGGGCAGATCAGCAACAGCGGACGTCCGTCCCGGTGCCGGGCGGCCTGTGCCTGCGCGCCGGGGGAGACGGGCCAGTCCCAGCGGGGCGTGGTGTCCGCTAATCCCAGTGCCTGGCCAAAGCCCATAAAGCCGTCGGCCACGTGCTCACCGGCGGCGGCCACCTTGAGGTTGGTGAACAGCCACTGGCCGTCCTTGGCCCGCTCCCGTTCAAAACCGAGCCTATATTTGGCGCGAACACCCAGGCTGGCGATGCTGGCGCGAATCGCCGCCTGCATATGCAGCAGGGCATCAAACCGGCGACCGCGCAACTGCCGCCACAGCTGGCGGTAGGCCAGCCAGCCGGCGCCTTTGTCGAACACCAGGATCTCGACGCCGGGCAGCTGGCCCAGCAACTGGGCCTCGATTTTGCCGGTGATCCAGGTAATGCGGGTGGTTGGCCACTGGCGTTGTATGGCCTGCACCAGTGCCACCGCGTGGCAGCAGTCGCCAATGGCGGACAGGCGCAGCAAACACAGGGACTCGGGAGCCGAGGTGAACAGTGCCATAAGGAAACTCTTGTGGAATTGGAGTCCGGCATTATGCAAAGCCTTTTCGGCCATGTAAAATTCGGCTTTTCGCTGGGGGGATGGTAATGGAACGCATTGAGCACGGCTCCGAAATTATCTGGTACGATCCGGAATGCTTTGGTGACTTTCACCGGGACTTTTTTGAAATCGATTACTGGCGTGAGCACAACGCCATTCGCGGCAAGTCGGTAGGGCGCAACACCACCTGGTTTGTGGAAGACGAGGTGGGCCAGAAGGTACTGCGCCACTACTACCGGGGTGGCATGATTGGCCGGGTGATGGAAGACACCTTTCTGCACGTGGCCGAGTCCAAAAGCCGGGCCATGGCCGAGTTCACCGTGCTGGCCAAGCTGTACCGCAAGGGCTTGCCGGTGCCGCGCCCCTGTGCGGCGCGCATGATCCGTTCCAACTTTGTTTATCGTGCCGATATTATCCTTACCCGCATAGAAGGGGCACAGGATCTGGTGGCCATCCTGAAAGAACGCGAGCTGAACGCAGAACAATGGCAAAGCATTGGTCAGACCATTCGCCGTTTTCATAATGCCGGCCTGTATCATGCCGATCTCAACAGCCACAATATCTTGCTGGATGACAAGGGGAAAAGCTGGCTGATTGATTTTGACAAATGCCATTTCCGCCAGCCCGGCAGCTGGTCCCGGGAAAACATGGAGCGACTGTTACGTTCCTTTCGCAAGGAACGCAACCTGCACCAGGAGTTCCACTGGGAAGAACAGGACTGGAAAGCCCTGCTGCAGGGGTATTACAAGGGCAGCTGACGATTATTTTTTGAATATAATAATGACTTAACTTGCCGGGTCATGATAATGACTCGGTGTTTGCTTTGGGAAAAATAGTGGCATTTACAACTTACAGGCCCGATATCGACGGATTAAGGGCTATTGCCGTATTAACGGTGATGCTGTTTCACTTCAATAATCAGTGGTTGCCGGGAGGCTTTATTGGAGTGGATGTGTTCTTTGTTATTTCCGGATACATTATCACTCGCATTATCTATGCAGGAATGACGGATAATAATTTTTCCTTTTCACAATTTTACATCAAACGGATCAAGCGCATACTCCCATTGTTTTATCTGGTGTCGGTATCCAGCCTGTTGGTCTCGTGGCTGATCCTTACACCTGATGATTTGGTCAGGCTGGCAGATAGTATACGTTATGCCAGTGTATTTATTGCTAATGTCCATTTTGAAAAAAACTCCGGTTACTTTGCTCCAGCAGCAGAAAGTATGCCTTTATTGCATATGTGGTCCCTTTCGGTAGAAGAGCAGTTCTATTTTGTCTGGCCATTGCTACTGTTACTGTCCATCAAGTTTCTTTCTCCAGCCAGCCGGAAATGGGTGTTTTTTGTGGTGATGCTGATATTGGTGGGGCTGTCAGAATATGCAGCTCGCACTAATGAGGGAGCGGCGTATTATCTTATCCAATATCGGGGCAGCGAGTTGCTGGTGGGAGCATTGCTGAGCATATTGGTACATGACAGAGGTCATTCCCTCTTTGTACATGAGTCGGTTATTGCTCTTTTGGGCATGGCAAGTGCACTGATATTGGTGTGGTTCTTTTGGGCACTTGACAAGGAAGCTGTGTTTCCCGGGCTGAATGCGTTTATGGTTTCAGTCGCCAGTGCGCTGATTATTTTAAATGGGGAACTGAGAAAAGGATTGCTTTATCGCTTGCTCAGTGCAAGAGGCTTGGCGTTGCTCGGAAGACTGTCCTTCTCCCTGTACCTTTGGCACTGGCCGGTGTTGGTACTTTACCGTTATTACTTCAACGAAATTAAGGGCTTTGACTATATCTTATGTGCCTCACTGACGTTACTGCTTTCCTTTCTTTCCTGGAAGTATGTTGAAAAGCCTTGCAGATACCTGAAGGTTAAAGGCAGATGGGTGTGGCTGGGTTATTTTGTTATTCCGGTTATTGCCTTGGTGCTGATCGCAAAAGACATCAAGAAAAATGAAGGTTACCAGCAAAGAATGCCTGAGCAGGCATTGGCGTTGTATGAAATTTCCGTCTCAAGTTTTAATGATGTAGTCAAGGCTGTTGCAGCCGATGCGAGTTATCAGCCTTTTGAACTGACACCTATTGGTGATGAAAGCCTTTTGCCTGCTAAACCTGCGGCCTTGCTGTGGGGAGATTCCCATGCGGGACACTTTCGGCCCTTTATGGATATGCTGGGTAAAGACAATGGTTTTTATGCGTTGTATGGTGGTGCTGGTGGGTGTCCTCCCTTTATTGGGGTGGATTTGATCAAGCATGGTCGTCCGGAAGCCGAGTGTACCGACAGAAACAACGCTTTGTTCGAGACGATAAAATCGTCCGAAGCCCCTTGGGTCTTTATGGCTGGTCGTTGGGCCATGTACACGGAAACCACCCGCTCCGAAGGAGAGAAGGGCAGTCGAGTATTTCTTGGAGACAGCAGTGATTACACCGAGTCGGTAGAAAACAGCCGGCGGGCTTTTCGCAAGGGCATGGAAACCACCATCAAAGGCCTGATCGACAGCAACAAGCAACCGGTGCTCTTTGAACAGATACCTTCCTATTCATTTGAGCCTAGTAATTGTCTGGTGAAAAAGGCCAGATATGCTTGGATGAGCGCTATTGATTGCGATATGGACAAGGCCGATGTCGAGCAGCGACAGGCTTATGCCAATCGTGTCATTAAGGAAATGGAGGCCAAATACCCGCAATTGCTGGTCATTCGGCTGAACGGTCTAGTTTGCATGAATGGCAAGTGTGTTAGCCAGTTGAATGGAATTCCGCTGTACTCTGATAATGACCATCTTAATGCTAGAGGCAGTGAACTGCTTTACCAGCAGTATCGGGAGCACGATAACTATCGAACCCTGCAAAGACTGTTGCATCAGTAGAATGTGAACCGAGCGGCCGGTTAGCCGCTCAGTATTTCAAAGTAATGATTGAAGAGGGGTCATCGTTTTAACGATGGCCCCTTTGTTGTTTTCGACAACCTGTTTGGCATTTTGACCGAGAGCAAGACGGTGCATTTCGTCTTCCATTAACGCGATCAGGGTTTGACCGAGAGAATCTGAGTCATTCACAGTAATAAGCGCATTCTTACTATCAAGGCGCTGATAAATATCGCTGAAGTTGAATACAGAGGGGCCGGTCAGCACCGGCTTGCCCAGGGCCGCCGGCTCCAGCAGGTTGTGGCCGCCGCGCTCGATCAGGCTACCGCCCACAAAAGCGACATCGGCTGCCGCCAGCATGAGCGGGAGCTCGCCCATGGTATCTCCCAGATACACCTGAGGCTCCATGACGGTTTCACCCTGGGTGCGGCGATGCAGAGTGAAACCCTCTTTCTGTATCAGAGCGGCGACCTGTTCAAAGCGCTGGGGATGGCGGGGCACCAGCATCAGCAGGGCCTCAGGGAAACGTTGCAAAAGGATTCGGTGGGCGTTCAGCAGCTGTTCGTCTTCCCCTTCATGAGTCGAGGCGGCTATCCAGACCGGGCGTTTGCTTCCCAGTTGTGCCCGCAGCGCTGCTCCCTGCCGACGAACTTCATCGTCGTAGTCAATATCAAACTTGATGGAGCCGGTGACGCTCAGCCTGCTTTCCGGTACACCGAGATCGGCAAAGCGGTCAGCATCGTCCTGGTACTGACAGGCGATATGGGTAATGTTGTTTGATAAAAGCCGGAAAATGCCATGAAAACGCCGGTATTTTTCGGCAGATCGTGCTGATAACCGGGCATTGAGCACCATCACCGGCAGCGTGTGCTGACCGCAGACGACCAGCCAGTTGGGCCAGAGCTCGGTTTCCATAATGAGCAGTGCCCGGGGCTGAATGCGGCGCATAAACAAGGCCACCGCCCAGGGAAAGTCCAGCGGAGCATAGCGGTGTTCAACCAGATCTCCCAATTTAGCGATCTGATCGGCGCCGGTTCGCGTAGTGGTGGTGACCAGTATTGGCAGATCCGGGTGTGCGGCTTTCAGGGCCTTGAGCAGTGGTGTGGCCGCCACCACTTCCCCCACGCTGACCGCATGCAACCATACCGGCCGTTTGTCCCTGGGGGAAGGGACCAGCCCCATATGCTCCGGCCAGCGCCGGCCAAAGCCGGGCTTGCCCTTTTTTGGCCAGTACAGCAGCGCCAGCAACAGTGGGCTGAACAGGTGGATCAGCAGGTTATAGGCCAGTCGATAGAACATGGTCATGAACCGGTCAGTTGAGTGAGGGCATCCATCACCCGCTGGGGCGGCAGCTCTTTCAGGCACTTGAGATGGCCCAGTGGGCATTCCCGCTTGAAACAGGGGCGACAGTCGATCTCGGTGTGCACCACCGCCACTTTCTCCGCCAGAGGCGGTGTGTATTGCGGCGAGGTGGAGCCATACACGCCGACCAGGGGGCGCTGCAGGGCCGCGGCGATATGCATCAGCCCCGAGTCGTTGGATACCACGGCGGAGCTCCATGCCATCAGGTCAATGGCCTGATGCAGGGAGGTTTTACCGGCCAGCACTTGGCAATATTGCTGCTGGTGAGCAGGTAAATAATGCCTGATGGCTTCTGCGACCGGAATATCCTTGGCGGAGCCGAAGATCCATACCTGCCGGCCTTGCTCGATCTGGTGCCGGGCGACCTCGGCGTAGTACTGCTCCGGCCAGCGTTTGGCCGGGCCGAACTCGGCGCCCGGGCACAGGCTTAGAATGGATCTGTCTGTGGTCAGTCCCAGCTCGATCAGCGCCTGTTGCTGGTTCTGCGGATCGACCCGCAGTGCGGGCCAGGGCAGTGCCGGGAGGCAGTGGTTATCCTTCATCTGCTCCCTGGGGTAGGCCAGTGAGACGTAGCGTTCCACCATCAGCGGGAAATCGGTCTTGTTACGGCGCAGATCATTGAGCAGGCCATAGCGGGATTCGCCCTTCCAGCCGGTGCGTTTTTTGATACCGGCAAACAGCGGGATCAACGCCGATTTGAGTGAATTGGGCTGAATAATGGCCCAGTCGTAGCCTGTTGTTGCCAGCTGCCGGCCCAGCCGAAAGCGCTCGGCCAGCTTCAAGTCACCATGGCCTAGCGGCATCACAATGGCCTTGTCCACTTCGGGCATGCGCTCCAGCAGGGCGCAGCACCATGCCGGTGCCATCACATGCAGCTCGGCATCGGGATGCTGTTTTTTCAGGGTGATGTACAGGCTCTGAGACATCACCATGTCTCCGACCCAGGATGGGCCTATTACCAGAATTTTCATGATGTTGGCACTTTGTCTTTGATGGCATGGGATTATACAATCGGCGGCTGGTCCTCTCCATGGTAACGCGTAGTGTTTAGACGATTCATCTCCCGATCACAGTTATTCAGAGATCAGCTGCGTCGCAAACTGGGTAAACTGTGGTTCGACCGGCCCTCTCGGGGAGCTGATCTTGCTCAGGTGAAGCGGATTTTGCTGGTTCGTTGGGACGCCAAGATTGGTGACTCAATTGTCTCCTCGTTCTTTTTTAGGGAGTTGCGGCGGTTTCGTCGGAATATTCAAATTGATGTGATCACGGCTCCTCATATGGCATCGCTTTACCAGGAACATTTTGGTGTGGATCATGTCATCTGCTGCAAGAAACGGCCGAGTTATACCGAGCTGAAAAAACTGGCATTCGAAACAGGGTCGGTGGATCTGGTGATCCATCTCGGTAAGCACTTGAAAATGAAGGATATCTATTTTCTTCGCTGCCTCGATGCCGACAATGTAATGGGGCTGGATGATGAGCTTGAGCTCATTAATCTGAAACTGGGAAATGCCACTGCAGGCCAGCATTTTTCCGACAAGTTCGCTCATGCGCTTGAACTGCTGGGGGCTTCTGAATATGACCGGGAATATATTATTCCTGAAGACGTGGCCCGGCGTCAGCATGTTCTGCTGGAGTGGCCTGATGCACCTGTTGTGGCATTGAATCCGTATGGGAGCGGCAGCAGCCGGCGCCTGAATTTTGACTCGGTATCCATGCTGGTGACGCTAATCTCCGATTATTTTCCTCACTGGAAGGTATGCCTGATGTCGACACCCGACACCAAGCAACAGACAGAAGAGTGGTGCGACCTTCTTGGAAGAGAATGGGTATTTACGGTCAAATGTAGCGAAACCATTCAAGATGCGATTGAAATCATTCGACTCTCGAAAGCCGTTATCTCTGTTGATACCGCTATAGTGCATATTGCCAGTGGTCTGAAAAAGCCACTACTTGGCCTTTATAATGAGGACAGAGAAAATTTCTCCGAGTGGAACCCAGGTACTAACCTCGCTAGTGTTGTGTTTGCTCGGTTAGATAGTAACGGGATTCAGGATATTAATAATCTTGACCCAATAGCTTGCCGTGAAGCCTTAAAATCATTGTCCGGAGCGAGTGTTTAAGTAAATTTACTGAAGCTGACATTAAAATGTCAGCTTCTCATTCCATGAAATATTATCTTTTATTTTTCTGGCGGGAATGCCCGCTGCAATAGTGTTTCTTTTATGCTTTCCGGTGACAACTGAATTGGCACCTATAACACATTCCTGTTCTATTTCGGCGCCTTTAAGAACCATGACATTTTTTGAAATCCAAACGTGATTACCTATGGTAATGTTCTCAGCATGATTGATTCGCTGACCATTTTCATAAATATCATGCCCGTCACTGGTCAGCATCATTACGTTATGAGCAAGAAGGCAATCTCTGCCAATGGTCAGTGTGGTTCCTCTTTCTCTACAAGATAACTTTCAACTTCCGGTATTGACTGTTCCCGCCCCAATATGAATAGTGCAGTCCTCGCCGAGGATCTCAATTTTCATATTCCTTAAATTACAGTTTTCACCAATAAACAAAGAGTTGTTTTTTCCTTTGATAAAGATTTCACATCCCCTGATTCTTGTGGAAGAATGAATTTCTAAACGGTTGTCAGGCTGAATTTTTATTTTGTTCCTGAACCAGCGCTTTATTTTTTTAATGTTCATTAAATCCCATCATAAAGTACTGAATATCGTTAAGAGTCATTTTTTAGCTTTCCTGAACACATAATCCCCCTTGATCTTTCGCCACAGACCGAACACGTCGGTGCGGGGAAAGATGGCGATACGGCGGATCTGGTAGGGATCTTCGTGCATGGCCAGGGGGCCGCTGTTGGTGGCTACGGCAAAGGGGTAACCCAGCTCTTCGGCCAGTTGCTTGCTGTCATTGTTGTGAATGCCGAAGGGATAGGCAAACGAGTGGAGCCGGTGTCCCAGTAACTGCTCCAGTTGCGCCTTGTTGTCGGCTATCTCGGTACGTTGCTGTTCCCGGTCGAGTCGGTCCAGTTTTGGGTGGGTCAGGGTATGGCCGCCAAACTCCACCAGGCCGGAGTCGGCCATTTCCTTGATCTGGGCCGGGGTCATCAGCTCCACGGCTTTTTCCGGATTTTCGGGGTTTTCCACGTCCCAGCGGTTAAAGGTTTCACCGGTCACGGCGTAGATCACCGCCTTGAAGCCGTACTGTTTCAGCAGTGGGAACAGCAGTTCGTAGTTGTCTTTGTAGCCATCGTCCACCGTGATGATGATGTACTTTTTGCCCGCGTCCAGTCGGCTGGCCAGCCCCTTTTCGGCGAGATCGGCAAAGGTGAGGGTTTCATAGCCTAGCCGCTTCAGCAGTTTGAAGTGCTTTTCCAGCATGTTCACCTGAAGATAGGTGCCATGTACGCCCTTTTCGCTGTCATCCCGAATAAAGCGGTGATACATGATGATGGGCACCTCCCGTTGCAACCGGTGCACCATCACGCTCTGATAGTGGTGTTCCAGCTGGTCGGTGACGGCCTGGAGATCGTAGGCGTCGCGTACGGTAGCGGCCAGGGCGGCGCGGTCAAATGCGGTAGCCAGGGCGCCAGCAATACGGTCGGGCAGGGCGCCAAAGTCGATATTCAGATCGTTCGGCCCAATATCGCCGAAGTTACTCGCCATGGCGGCGTCGATGTTGTCAGGCGTGACCAGCCCCACGGCTTCGGCCTCGCCCACGGCGAACACCGGGCGTTGCATCAGGATAGCTTCCATAGCCACCCGGCCGGCGCCAATCACCAGATCGGACTGGGCCATCAGCGCGGGCACGTCCTGCACGTAGCCGAGAAAATCGACCTGGTCTTTAAAACGTTCAAACCGCTCCGGTACTTGAGATCCAGAAGCGATTTGTACCCGGTAGCGTTCCAGGTCCAGACACTGATCCAGCAGCCGGTAACAGAGTTCGCCCTTGGGGCCGGTGAGCCGGCCGATAATGCTGACTACCGGCCTGTCGTTGGCGGGTGCCGGCACCGGCCGGTAATGCTCGGTATTGATGCCGTTGCGGCCAATGGCGATCAGCTCAGGCGCAACACCCAGCCCGGTAATCAGCTGCTCCCTCACCGCCTCGCACACCGCCAGGGCGCGATCGCCCAGGGCATGAAACTTCTTGCGCGAGGCGTGCACCGGCTGGCGGCCATGCACCGTGGTGATCATGGGAGTGCCGGTGAGCTTGCAGGCCACGTAGCAGCTCCAGCTTGAGGCGCGGCTGTGGGCATGCACCAGCTGAATACGGTGTTTTTTGATCAGGTAAATCAGGTAACCCACATGCCAGAAGCGGCGGGGAATACTGCGCTTGTTAAAGCGCAGTTTGAAAAAGGCTCCCCGGTGCGGCTTGGTCAGGGTGTCGGACACATAAAATACCTTGTGCCCGCGTTCGGTCAGCGCATCGCCCACCGTGGTGGCGTATACCTCTGCGCCGGTCACCTCGAGCTGAGACAACGCCATCAAAATGTTCATGGTGTGCCTTATTTATTCAGCCAGGCCATGTACTCGGCCACCCCTTCCGCCACGGTTTTGAACGCGTGGGGGTAGCCGGCGGCGCGCAGCTTGGTGAGGTCGGCTTCGGTAAAGCTCTGGTAGCGGCCCCTGAGGTGGTCGGGGAAGGGGATGTATTCAATGTCACCCTTGCCGTGGAAGTGAATCACCGCCTCGGCCACGTTCCGGAAGGGCTCGGCGCGGCCGGTGCCGCAGTTGAAGATGCCGGACACCTCGGGGTTCTGCCAGAACCAGAGGTTGACCTGGCACACGTCGCCCACGTAGATGAAGTCGCGCATCTGGCCGCCGTTGTCAAAACCGTCACAACCTTCAAACAGCTTGGGGTTTTCGCCCTTGTGCAACTGGGTATTGAGGTGGAAGGCCACGCTCGACATGCTGCCCTTGTGCTGCTCCCGGGGGCCGTACACGTTGAAGTACTTGAGGCCCACCACCTGGGAATTGATCTCCGGCATCAGGCGGCGCACATACTGGTCGAACAGCTGTTTGGAGTAGCCGTAGACGTTGAGCGGCTGCTCGTATTGCGGCTCTTCAATGAAGTTGTCGTTGCGCCCGCCGTAGGTGGCGGCGGAAGAGGCGTAAATGAACGGAATTTCCCGCTCCAGGCAGTAGTGCAGCAGATCCTTGGAGTACTCGTAGTTGTTCTCCATCATGAACTTGCCGTCCCACTCGGTGGTGGCCGAGCAGGCACCTTCATGGAAGATCACTTCGATGCCGCCCCACTCCTCGAACTCGTCGCCGGACACGATGCGGTGCAGGAACTCGTCCTTGTCCAGGTAATCGGCGATGGTCAGGTCAACCAGGTTGACGAACTTGGTGCCGTCGGTCAGATCGTCGATCACCACCACGTCGGTGCGGCCTTGCTCGTTCAGGGTTTTTACCAGGTTGCTGCCGATAAAGCCGGCACCGCCAGTTACAATGATCATCGCAGTCTGCCTCTTGCTGGCCGAACCGAATGTTCGGCTGTTCGAACAAAAATTGCCGCCAGTTTACCACGCCTCAGCCGCGAAAAACTAACCCGAACGACGGGCGGCGCTGACCGTTGCCGGCAGGCTCGGACACGGAACCCCTTCTATTATTCGAGTGTCACTGTGGTAGGGCCTGGAGAAGCCTTTCCGGTGCATCAGTGTTGCGCACCACCCGTCAGCCCCGGTGAAAGGACTCGAGTTGAACCAGATCCTGGCACATTCTCGGGTTCTGGCGGCCGAACCCGGTGATCCCTTTCACAAATAGTGTGAACTGGTGGAATAAATTATGAGTATCCCGGGGTGAGGTAGTAAAATGGTCTGAATTAAACCCAGATAGCCACATGGAAAACGGGAGTTTGTTATGTCGTCGGCATTTTATGCTCACTTAAGCGAGCAGCTGGAAAACACCAAAGCGGAAGGACTCTATAAAAAGGAAAGGGTGATCACGTCTCCCCAGAGCGCCGCCATTCACGTGGGCGAGCAGGAGGTGATTAACTTCTGCGCCAACAACTACCTGGGCCTGGCCAATCATCCGGCACTGGTCGAGGCGGCGCAGCAGGGCCTTCAAAGCCATGGTTTCGGCATGGCCTCGGTCCGCTTTATCTGCGGTACCCAGGATCTGCACAAGCAGCTGGAAGCCGAACTGTCGTCCTTTCTCGGCATGGAGGACACCATTCTTTATACCTCCTGTTTCGATGCCAATGCCGGCCTGTTTGAAACCCTGCTGGGTCCGGAAGACGCCATTATTTCCGACGCACTGAACCATGCCTCCATCATCGACGGCGTGCGCCTGTGCAAGGCCAAACGCTACCGCTACGCCAACAACAACATGGCCGAGCTTGAAGCCTGCCTGCAACAGGCCGAGGCCGATGGCGCCCGTTTCAAGCTGATCGCCACCGACGGCGTCTTCTCCATGGACGGTGTGATCGCCAACCTCAAGGCCATCTGCGACCTGGCAGACAAGTACGACGCCCTGGTGATGGTGGACGACTCTCACGCCGTGGGCTTTGTTGGCGAGCAGGGGCGGGGCACCCATGAATACTGTGAGGTTATGGGCCGGGTCGATATCATCACCGGCACCCTTGGCAAGGCCCTGGGCGGCGCGTCCGGCGGTTATACCTCGGGCAAAAGGGAAGTGATCGACTGGCTGCGCCAGCGCTCCCGGCCTTACCTGTTTTCCAACTCGGTGGCCCCGGCCATTGTTGCCGCTTCTATCAAGGTGCTGGAAATGCTGAAAAACGGCGACGATCTGCGGCAGAAGGTACGGGAAAACAGCGATTACTTCAGAGAGAGAATGACCGCCGCCGGCTTTACGCTGGCCGGTCAGGATCACGCCATTATTCCGGTGATGTTGGGCGATGCGGCCCTGGCCTCGCAAATGGCCGACAAGTTGCTGGAAAAAGGCATTTACGTTATCGGCTTTTCCTTTCCGGTGGTGCCCAAGGGCCAAGCTCGCATTCGCACCCAGATGTCGGCGGCCCACAGCCGTGAGCAACTGGACCGGGCCATTGCGGCCTTCGCCGACGTTGGCCGTGAACTGGGCGTGATTTGAGGAGACATACCATGAAAGCACTGGCAAAACTGAAGGCCGAGCCCGGCATCTGGATGACCGACGTGCCCGAGCCGGAGCTGGGTCATAACGATCTGCTGATCAAAATCCGCAAAACCGCCATCTGTGGTACCGATATCCACATTTACAACTGGGACGACTGGTCCCGAAAGACCATTCCGGTGCCCATGGTGGTGGGCCACGAATACGTGGGTGAGGTGGTGGCCATCGGCCAGGAAGTGCGTGGTTTCGAGATCGGTGACCGGGTTTCCGGTGAAGGCCACATCACCTGTGGCCACTGCCGTAACTGCCGGGCCGGCCGCACCCACCTGTGCCGCAATACCGTGGGCGTGGGCGTAAACCGGGAAGGGGCTTTTGCCGAATACCTGGTGATCCCGGCCTTTAACGCCTTCAAGCTGCCCGACGAAGTATCCGACGATCTGGCCGCCATTTTCGACCCCTTTGGCAACGCCGTGCACACCGCGCTGTCGTTCGATCTGGTGGGCGAAGACGTACTGATCACCGGCGCCGGCCCCATCGGCATCATGGCCGCCGCCGTGGCCCGCCATGTGGGCGCTCGCCATGTGGTGATTACCGACGTGAATGATTACCGCCTGGAGCTGGCCCGCAGCATGGGGGTGACCCGAGCGGTGAACGTGGCCAACGAAAGCCTGAATGATGTCATGGCCGAGCTGGGCATGACCGAGGGCTTTGACGTGGGCTTGGAAATGTCCGGGGTGCCGGCAGCGTTCCAGGACATGCTGGCCAAGATGAACCACGGCGGCAAGGTCGCCATGCTGGGCATTCCGCCTTCCGACATGGCCATCGACTGGAATCAGGTAATCTTCAAGGGGCTGGTGCTCAAGGGCATTTACGGCCGGGAAATGTTTGAAACCTGGTACAAAATGGCCAGCCTGATCCAGTCGGGTCTGGATCTGACTCCCATCATCACCCATCACTTCAAGGTGGACGACTTCCAGCAAGGGTTTGACATCATGCGCTCCGGCCAGTCCGGCAAGGTGATCCTTGACTGGCAGTAAGCTGATGGTGCCTGTTATCCCGCAGTAAGTCGGCTAAAGGGTCTGTTTCACGACACGCTTCGAGCACATCCATGTGTCGCTCGGTAAATGCTATCCCTGGCATTTGATCGGTCGTGAAACAGCTCCCTTTAGTCTCTTTGTCAGCAAAAGTTTGTCCTGCATATGCTGTCCTCTGCCCATCACCCATCACCCATCACCCATCACCCATCACCCCTCACCCCTCACCCCTCACTCCCGAGTCCCCGGCCTCAATCTGCCCCCGGTCCCATTCGAAGCATTTTCCCCTTGTGCTAATTTCGTACAAGGGTTAGAACTGATGACGACGGCCGGAGCCGTTCCGGCTACCCCTGTTCGAATAGAGGATGTTCGTATGGTGACAAGGAATAAAAAGGTGGTCGCAATGGCGGTGTTCGCGGCCCTGGGATACGGTGCGGCGTTTTCCGCTCAGGCCGAGACCATCAAGATTGCCATTGCCGGCCCCATTACCGGACCGGTCGCTCAGTATGGCGACATGCAGTTTACCGGCGGGCGCATGGCGGTGGAGCTGCTCAACAAGTCCGGCAAACTGGGGGAGCATACCCTGGAAGCGGTGGAATACGACGACGCCTGTGATCCCAAGCAGGCGGTGGCGGTGGCCAACCGCATCGTCAACGACGGCATTCAGTTCGTGGCCGGCCATCTGTGCTCCGACAGCACCCTGCCGGCGTCCGATGTCTACGACGACGAAGGCATTCTGATGGTGACCCCGGCGTCAACCAATCCGGTGATCACCGAGCGCGGGCTGGAATTCGTGATGCGTACCATCGGCCTCGACAGTGATCAGGGCCCGACCGCTGCCCATTATATCGTGGAGCAGATCAAGCCCGAGCGCATCGCCATCATTCACGACAAGAAGCAATACGGTGAAGGCCTGGCCTCCAGCGTGCGCGATGCACTCAAGGAAGCCGGCGCCAACGTGGTGGCCTATGAAGGCATTACCTCCGGCGACAAGGACTTCTCGGCGCTGATCGCCAAGCTGCAGCGGGAGCAGGTGGACTTCGTCTATTACGGTGGCTACCACCCGGAGCTGGGGCTGATTTTGCGCCAGTCTGCCGAGAAAGGCTTCAAGGCCCGCTTTATGGGGCCGGAAGGCGTGGGCCATAAAGACATTACCTCCATTGCCGGCGACGCTTCTGAAGGCCTGCTGGTGACCCTGCCCAAGAAATACGATCTGGATCCGGCCAACGCCGATATCGTGGCGGCCATTCAGGCCAAAGGAGAAGATCCCACCGGTCCCTTTGTGTGGACCACCTATGCCGCGATAGAGGCCATTGCCGAGGGCATCAAGCGGGCCGGCACCGATCCGGAAGCGGTGGCCACGGCCCTGCGGGCCGAGCCGGTCGACACCGTGATGGGCCCGCTGTCGTGGGATGAAAAAGGCGATCTCAAGGGCTTTGAGTTCGGTGTATTCGCCTGGCACAAGGACGGCACCTCCACCCAGCTGTAACGGCCTACAACACCATCATCGTCACCAGGCGGGGATTACCCGCCTGCATCGACGGCGCTCATTGTGCTACGACAAGGAAAGGTTGTATGTCCGAGCCCATACTCTATTTTATTCAGCAGCTGCTTAACGGCCTGACCATCGGCAGCACCTATGCCCTGATCGCCATCGGTTACACCATGGTGTATGGCATTATCGGCATGATCAACTTCGCCCATGGCGAGGTGTACATGATCGGGGCCTATGCGGCCTTTATGGTGATGACGGCGCTGACCATGCTCGGCATCGACAGTACCGCCCTGCTGCTGTGTACCGCCTTTCTGGTGAGCATTGTGCTGACCAGTGTGTACGGTTATTCCATCGAGCGGGTGGCCTACCGGCCGCTGCGCCATAGCAAACGGCTGATTGCGCTGATCTCCGCCATCGGCATGTCCATCTTTTTGCAGAACATGATGCGTCTGGCGCAGGGCTCCCGGGATATCGCCATCCCTTCGCTGTTGCCCGGTGGCTGGAGCTTTGGCAATGAGGGCTTTCAGGCCACCCTGTCCTACATGCAGCTGATCATCTTTGTGGTGACCTTTATCACCATGACGGTGCTGTCGCTGTTTATCTCCCGCTCGCGCATGGGCCGGGCCTGCCGCGCCTGTGCCGAGGATCTGAAAATGGCCAACCTGCTCGGTATCAACAGCAACAGCATCATTGCCTTGACCTTTGTGATTGGCGCGGCGCTGGCGGCGGTGGCCGGGGTACTGCTGGGCTCTTATTACGGCGTGATCAACCCCTACATCGGCTTTATTGCCGGGCTCAAGGCCTTTACCGCCGCCGTGCTCGGCGGCATTGGCAGCATTCCCGGCGCCGTACTCGGCGGCTTGCTGCTGGGCGTGACCGAAGCCATGACCGGCGCCTACTTCAGCACCGAATACAAGGACGTGGTGTCCTTCGGCCTGCTGATCTTCGTGCTGCTGTTCATGCCCACCGGCATTCTGGGCAAACCGGAGGTGGAAAAGGTATGAGCCGACTCAAACCCTCTCTGATTGCCGTCGGACTGTTTCTGCTGCTGGCGGGCTGGCTGCTGGGATTCCGCCTGGAAACCGAGGGCACCCGGCTGGTGGTGTCCAACCGGCTCGACGCCAGCTGGCAGTGGCTGGCGCTGGGCGCCGGTCTGGTGTTTCTGGCTCAGCTGTTTACGGAGCAGTGGCGCAAGCCCTTTCGTTATCTCTCGGACCGCAAGGGCAACTTCGCCCTGCCGGCCCCCGAGGAGCAGCCCTGGCTGTACCGCATCGTCACCGTGCTGGTGCTGGCCGCCCTGCTGGTGTGGCCCTTTATGGGCTCGCGCGGCGCCGTGGATCTGGCCACGCTTACGCTGATCTACGTCATGCTGGGGCTGGGGCTCAACGTGGTGGTGGGTCTGGCCGGCCTGCTCGATCTGGGCTATGTCGCCTTTTACGCCGTGGGCGCCTACAGCTACGCCCTGCTCAACGCCTACTTCGGTTTCGATTTCTGGACCTGCCTGCTGATTGGCGGCGCCCTGGCGGCCACCTTCGGTTTTTTGCTGGGCTTTCCGGTGCTGCGGCTGCGGGGGGACTACCTGGCCATCGTGACCCTGGGCTTTGGCGAGATCATCCGCATTCTGCTCAACAACATGACCGAGCTGACCGGCGGCCCCAACGGCATTGCCGGCATACCCAAACCCACCCTGTTCGGGCTGGAGTTCGAGCGCCGGGGGGACAACACCTTTCACGAGTTTTTCGGCATTGCCTACAACTCCGGACACAAGGTGATCTTTTTGTACCTGCTGGCACTGGTGCTGGTGGTATTGACCATCTTTATCATCAACCGCCTGCTGCGCATGCCGCTCGGGCGGGCCTGGGAGGCGCTGCGCGAGGACGAAATCGCCTGCCGCTCCCTCGGGCTCAACCCGACGCTTATCAAGCTCAGCGCCTTTACTATCGGCGCCGCTTTTGCCGGTTTTGCCGGCTGCTTCTTTGCCGCCCGCCAGGGTTTTATCAGCCCCGAGTCGTTTGTGTTCATTGAGTCGGCCATCATTCTCGCCATTGTGGTGCTGGGGGGCATGGGCTCGCAGATTGGGGTGGTGCTGGCGGCGGTCATCATGACCATATTGCCCGAGCTGACCCGGGAGTTTAACGAGTACCGCATGTTGCTGTTTGGCCTGCTGATGGTGCTGATGATGATCTGGCGGCCTCAAGGGTTGCTGCCCATGCATCGCCCCCACCTGGAGCTGAAATCATGAGCGAGTTGCTGAAGGTATCCGGTCTCACCATGCGCTTTGGCGGCCTGGTGGCGGTGGACGGGGTGGCGCTCGCCATGAACGAGCGGCAGATCGTTTCCATCATTGGCCCTAACGGCGCCGGCAAGACCACGGTGTTCAACTGCCTGTCGGGCTTTTACCGGCCCAGTGGTGGCACGGTGCGCTTTCGCGGTCAGACCATCGCCGGTCAGCCGGGCCACAAAATTGCCCGGTTAGGGATGGTGCGTACCTTTCAGCATGTGCGCCTGTTCAAGGAAATGACGGTGCTGGAGAACCTGCTGGTGGCCCAGCATGCTCATCTGAATACCCATTTTCTCGCCGGCCTGCTGAAAACCCCCGGTTTTCGCCGGGCCGAGCGGGAAGGGCTGCAGCGGGCCCATTACTGGCTGGAAAAGGTCAACCTCACCGACTTTGCCAACCGCGCCGCCGGTAACCTGGCCTATGGCCAGCAACGACGGCTGGAGATCGCCCGCTGCATGGCGGCCCGGCCGGCGTTGCTGATGCTGGACGAGCCGGCGGCCGGGCTCAATCCCTTTGAAACCCAGGAGTTGAACCGGCTGATCCGGGATCTGCGGGACAATGAAGGGGTCAGCGTGCTGCTGATCGAGCACGACATGAAGCTGGTGATGGACATTTCCGATCATATCTACGTGGTCAACCAGGGCCGGCCCCTGGCCGACGGCAGCCCCGAGGCGGTGCGCAGCCATCCCGACGTGATCAACGCCTACCTGGGAGAAGCCTGATGCTGCATGTCGATAATATCTGCGCCCATTACGGCAAGATACAGGCGCTGGAAGACGTGACGGTGCATATCGAGCAGGGGGAGATCGTGACGCTGATCGGCGCCAACGGCGCCGGCAAGACCACCCTGATGATGTCCATTTGTGGCGATCCCCGGCCGTCCCGGGGCCGGGTGGTGTTTGAGGGGCAGGATCTGTCCGGGCTGGATACCGCCGCCATCATGCGCCGGGACATCGCCATTGTGCCGGAAGGGCGGCGTATCTTCGCCCGGCTCACGGTGGAGGAAAACCTGCACATGGGCGCCTTTTTCGTGGACAGGCGCGAGCATGCCGGCCTGATGGCCGAGGTGTTTGCCATGTTTCCCCGGCTGAAGGAGCGGCGCCACCAGCGTGCCGGCACCATGTCCGGGGGCGAGCAGCAGATGCTGGCCATTGGCCGGGCGCTGATGAGCCGGCCCCGGCTGTTGCTGCTGGACGAGCCGTCCCTGGGGCTGGCGCCCATCATCATCAATCAGATCTTCGACACCATTGCCCGGCTGCGCAAAGAAAAGGGCATGACCATCTTCCTGGTGGAGCAAAACGCCAACCAGGCGTTGAAGCTGGCCGACCGGGGCTATGTGCTGGAAAACGGCCGGGTGGTGCTGGCCGACACCGGTGCCGCCCTGCTGGTGAACGAACGGGTGCGCAACGCCTATCTGGGCGGCTGAGGCTGAATTGGGTACACTGGCTGCCACATTATCGAGGAGGAATTCATGGATCAGTTTGCCCATATTTCGGTGGACGACGCCCACATCATGCTGAGCGAAGGCCGGGCCCGGCTGGTGGATATTCGCGACCCCCAGTCCTTTGCCCTGGCGCACGCCGAGGGTGCCTTTCACCTGACCAACGACAGCCTGGTGAGCTTTACCAATGAGGTGGATTACGACGTGCCGGTGATCGTGATGTGTTATCACGGCATCAGCAGTCAGGGCGCGGCCCAGTATCTAGTGAATCAGGGCTTTGAGGAAGTCTACAGCCTGGACGGCGGCTTTGAGGCCTGGCGCCGCAGTCAGCCGGTGGTTGGCCAGTTGTGAAGGCGCTGCTGGTGCTCGACGATCCGCGCCGGGCCCAGGCCTTTGTGGACTACCTGAGTGAGCTCGGTCTGCACTGCGAGCTCACTCAGGACGATAACGGTCATGTGCATATCTGGCTGGTAGACGAAGCCCGTTTTGAGGAGGCCCACCGGGAAGCGAAGCGCTTTCTGGCCGAGCCCTTTCACCCCCGCTATCAGGAAGCATCGTGGAAGCGGGGCGACAGCCAGGCCCGCTTTGCCGACGGACCACCGCAACGCGGCTGGGCAAGCGATCTGCTGCGCCAGACCGGCCCGGTGAACCTGCTGGTGCTGCTGGCCTGCCTGCTGGTTTATGGCCTGAGCTGGCTGGGGTTGCCCATGTTCGGGGTGCTGTCCTTTCCGCCCCGGCTGGACGGGCTGCTGGGCGCGGAGTTCTGGCGTGTTTTTACCCCGGCGCTGATGCATTTTTCCCTGATGCACCTGGTGTTCAACCTGTTCTGGTGGTGGTACCTGGGCGGCATGGTGGAAAGGCGCCTCGGCAGCAGCAAGCTGCTGGTGCTGTTGCTGATGGCGGCGGTGCTGCCCAACCTGCTGCAGTTCTGGGCCAGTGGTCCGCGCTTTGGTGGTTTGTCGGGGGTGGTGTATGCGCTGCTGGCCTACGTCTGGTTCAGCGGCCGGCTCAACCCGGCCCGGGGTATCGGCCTGCCCGACGGCATGGCGGTGTTTATGGTGGTATGGCTGGTATTGGGCTTTGCCGATCTGCTGGGGACGCCGGTGGCCAACATGGCTCACCTGGGCGGTGCCCTTATCGGCCTGCTGCAGGCCTGGCTCGATAACCGGCGCCGGGCGGCTTACTGATAGAGGAATTTGGTGAACAGCAGGCGGCGAATCGGGGTTTGCCCGGCTTCCTGCAACAGCAGATCGTTGAGCCGCTGCCGGCCTTCATCGGCCAGGGCGGTACGGGCCGGCAGAGAGCGGATTTCCTGCCGGTTTTTTTCCGCCAGCAGATCGTTGAGCGCATCCCGCAGCAACGGCATATTGTTTTCCACCAGCGGTAGCTGCTCCGGTCGTTCCAGCATCAGGTCCACCGCCACCCGCACATAGCCGAGGTTTTGTCCGGAATGCTGGTAGTTGGTAATAATGTCCGGCGTCATGGTGTAATATATGGGCCCGGCGGGCTCCGCCGCCTCTTCCTGTGCGCTGAGCGGGCCCGAGGCCGCCAGCAGCAGGCAGAAGGCAAGTAACCGAAACATATGAGTCTCCGACAAAGTGAGAGCGGGCATTGTTTAAATATTTGTCGGTCCGGTCAAGTCCATCGGCCGTTTTCTGTATCATGGCCCGAAAAAGCGGTGCTGGTGTTGCCGCCGAAGCAGGACCCAATACCTTGTTATGTCTTTGTCATTTCACCCCACAACCATGACGCCCAGCCTCGACAGTGACTGGCCATGGGGACATTCAGCGCCGGCGTCGCCCCTGTTGTGCGACTGGTTGTATGAACCGGGTTCGCTGACCCAGCGGCTGCGTCGTCACAGCAACGATTTTTGTGTGCGTGTGCTGGCGGAGGCGGTGCTGCGCCCGCTCACGCCGGATCAGGCGGCCCTGCTCCATACCGAACAGGGCTATTGCCGGGAGGTACTGCTGCTGTGTGACGGCGTGCCCTGGGTGTATGCCACCTCGCTGTATTCTTCTGCCACTCAGGCGGCGCTGCCGGCGCTGGGCGGGCTGGGCTCCCGGGCGCTGGGTGAGCTGATGTTCGAAGCGCCGGATCTGCAACGTACGCCGTTTGAGCTGGCGCGGCTCGACTCCAGGGCCTATCACCGTCTGGCGG
>AZIJ01017572.1_pt1 | contig 21945 bp, 21 predicted proteins | sample 359151 | NCBI WGS metagenome assembly AZIJ01 (sample SAMN02429718, study PRJNA222666) | marine sediment metagenome | biome: Sediment sample; isolation source: enrichment culture of sample MGS-ElMAX(UA) from oil contaminated site at the... | place: Egypt: El Max | collected 2013-01-23 | depth 9.22 m m | reverse complement strand
AGTTACCATACTTTAAGATATGCTTAACTTCCTAAGCCCCTTAATTATTAATGGTGCAAAACAATTCGCTCACTCAAATGGTGAATTGAATGACACGCTAACTGAATTTTCAGCATCCCATTTAAAAGCTTTAGGTCATACAGTACAAGTGACACGTACCGACAGCGACTATGATATTCAAGCCGAAATTGAAAAATATTTATGGGCGGATGTGGTGATTTACCAAATGCCAGGTTGGTGGATGGGTGCACCGTGGACCATGAAAAAGTACATAGATGACGTATTCACCATCGGTCATGGTTCACTTTATGCCAGTGATGGTCGTAGTCGTTCTGATGCATCGAAAAAATATGGTTCAGGTGGCTTGATCCAAGGTAAAAAATACATGTTATCGCTGACATGGAATGCACCAATGGAAGCGTTCACTGATCCTGAGCAATTTTTTCATGGGGTTGGTGTAGATGGTGTTTATTTACCTTTCCATAAAGCCAATCAATTTTTAGGGATGGAATCATTACCGACTTTTATCGTGAATGATGTGATCAAAATGCCGAACGTACCGAGTTACCTTGAGGCATATAAAAACCATTTAGATCAGATTTTCACATCAAACCATTAAGTGAGAAAATATCATGTTGACAATTATTGCTGAAATTTATACTCACGAAGGCGCTGAGCATCGCCAAGCTGTATTAGATGCTTTCCAAAAAATCATTCCAACCGTATTGGCTGAAGATGGTTGTCATGGCTATGAACCTTTGATTGACCATTTACCAGCAATAGAAATGCAAGCACTCAATCAGAATAGCATCGTAATGTTAGAGAAATGGCAAAGCACTGAACATTTAGAAGCGCATATGCAAACTGCACACATGAAGCAACATTTTGAAGCGACTAAAGACCATGTGGCTGATGTCAAAGTGCGTATTTTAGAAGCTAGTTTTTAAAAACCTCTAATCACTTGATGGTCTTACAAGAGAAAGGAAATAATAGTTTCCTTTTCAGTGTCTTACCGTGATGCATCCTATATAACCTATAGACTTACGTTACTTTTTTAAAAAAGTAACCAAAAACTTCGTCACCCACAAAACCTGTTCGCTACTGGGATATATTTACTTATTTTGCAAAAACAATATATTACCAATAGCACGCAGGTTGTGGATGACATTTAGCACAAGCAGATTAATGTATAAATTCAGAGGAAATGCCTTTTATCTCCCCCTGTTAAATAGCAAAAGACATTTTTTACTGATAATAATGCTGCTTCAAATGGCGACTATATTCCGTTAAATAACGTTCTAAACCCTCTCGACGATCAGCTTTTTGCATTTCTTTAGCAGCCAATTGCTCTATTTTAGTTTCCAATAAATTCAGAATCGCGGTTTGTTCCATTTCAGGAAGTTGAGCTTTTTCTTTTTGCTGTTTTTTAATTTCCAAATAATCTTCTGCCCAATGACGTAATGGATCATGCTCAGAGACTTGGGCGAATAAATCGGTAATCAATAATTCAGGCATGACTTCTTGCGTGGCTAACTCTGCCGACATCAATCCACGGATCGAATAAAACACTTTTTTATAGGTGAAATTATCCGCAGTTTGCATCACTTTCATGCCACCTTTTGCTAGTGATAAATAGTGGTGATACAAAGCGCTGTAATCAATTCGTTCTAGCAATCCATCGCGAAAGGTTTGCCATTCTGGAAAGGCATTAAAATAAACAATATGCGCCCTCACCCACTCCAAAACGGTAGGATTACTTTTTGTCAGTAATCCAAACATTTTATCGAGATCATATGAAACGAAGTCAAAATCCCCATCCATGATCTCAATCAAATCACGGTATTTTTTATAGTCAAAATATTGATCTTTACTCGGCAAATGGAAGCCACGTACATCATAGTCACTGTCAGGGCTAGCCATACCCCATAGACGACTTCCACTTTCAATGTAAAATAGTGGAATGTCTTGGCGTTGCTGGAAAAGTTTTTCTATTTCATGGTGGATGTTCATTTGGATAACTTCATTGTTCAAAAATTAAGACTTGCGAGAGACAATAATATTTTTTACTGTTCTAATTCATTTGATTTTAAAAAGATAACCATTCGATAAAATCAGCTCATTTAATATAACAAATAGGATCAATCATGCAACTGACTCATGCAGGACAAATTTTTTTGATTGTCTTTGTGATCTTATGTGTTTGGTCTTTTGATTTAACTAGGCTTTGGCTAAAGCGTTTAGCTAATAATCGTCAAAGTAGTAAACTTGAGTTTACTTATTTATTTGCTGTTGTTTTTAGCATCAGCGCTTTATTTTTTCCATTTAGTTATTGGGTTTCACAGGCTGTTTATGATTTGGCAACTAAGCCAACCTATGATGCCAAAATCGTGAGTTATAACTCCGAATGGGTTGATACTGAGCGTACTGATTCAAATGGCAGAAAATACAGAACACAAACTTTAATGCACACTGCTCAGGTGCAATTTAAAGACCAACACAATAAAATTATCACCATAGATAATTCAATCCGCTCTGGTGATGCTCCTATTATCGGTGATCATCTGACTGTCGTTTATAAAGATGGTGATCATAATGCTCAGGAAAAAAGTTGGCGGAGCATTCTGCTCTTTGCTGCTGCTGTATTTATGTTGTTTATATTGGGTTTTGTCTTGTTGATGATCATTGCCTATGGGATGAATCGAGAGATGAAACCGTATAAGGAGTTTGCGAGCTTTTTAATTTTTAGAGTAACGCTCACACTTGGCACAATGGCAATGTTTGCTATGTTGTCTTACGCAGTTTTTGCTTATTTCTTTTTAGGTAATCCGCGTGATTTACCTGTGTGGGTTGTTGCGATTTGTGGCTTATTTTCCGTGTGTCTTTTACCACTGATTTATCATATTTTGACGGGTTGGAAAGCGTATAGGGACAGATAAGTCAAAGCTCAAATTTACTATCGTGCCAGCGGTACGGATGCCGCTATGTGGAACTGCTGTACAAGGATGTACTGTCAGTTTCACAAAGGATTTTTGCCTACTTTTAATCCTTCAAAAGTAGAAAATACCCATCTTAACACCCACAGAAACTCTCTAGCTCATAAGTATTAGGCTATACAGAAATTTTCTAAAACATATAATTAAACAATAAAAAAGCGCATCTTACGATACGCTTTTATCAGAGATTCTTTTATTTAATCAAGCATTAAAGGTCAAATAATTTTCCTGGGTTCATGATCCCGTTCGGATCAAAAGCCAACTTCAATCCTTTCATATATTCAATTTCTTCAGGCGAACGAGAATATTCTAAATATGGCTTTTTAGTCATCCCTACACCATGCTCAGCAGAGATTGAACCATCATACTTTTTCACAGTCTCAAACACATATTTATTCACCACCTGACACTTCGCAAAGAACTCATCTTTAGTTAAGTTTTCAGGTTTTAAAATATTTAAGTGCAAGTTACCGTCACCAATATGACCAAACCAGCAGATTTCAAAATCTGGATAGTTTTGAGAAACGATGGCATCAATTTCCGCAATAAACGCAGGTACATGCGTAATCAACACTGAAATATCATTTTTATAAGGAATAAACGGCGCAATTGACTCAGAAATATCTTCACGTAAACGCCATAAGCTTTGTGCTTGATCCAAGCTCTGACTCATTACACCATCAACAACCCAGCCCTGTTCCATGCAATGCTCAAAAATCTGCATGGCTTTGTCCATGATTGGCTCATATGGCGCTTCAAATTCAAGTAATACATAAAATGGGCAAGCCGTTTCAAATGGACGTTGTACATGACCACGATCCAAAACTTTTTGCATTGCCACTTCACCGAAGAATTCAAATGCCGTTAAGTCGATTTCTTTTTGGAAAGCATGTAATACAGGCATCACTGCATCAAAATCTGGCGTGCCTAAAACCATCACTTGCAAGTTTTGTGGTTGACGCTCAAGCTTAATTTCAGCTTCAGTGATTAAACCTAAAGTTCCTTCACCACCGATGAATAAATGCTGTAAGGCATAACCTGTGGCATTTTTAATCATGCCTTTATTTAAACGAAGAATATCGCCTTTACCTGTGACAACCGTTAGGCCTAACACCCAGTTACGTGTCATGCCGTATTTAATTACTTTGATACCGCCTGCATTAGTACCAATATTTCCACCGATTTGACTAGAACCTGCCGATGCAAAATCAACTGGATAATACATGCCTTGTTGTTCAGCATAATCCTGTAATTGCTCAGTCACGACACCCGCTTGAACGCGCACCATACGATCCGCTGGGAAGAACTCAAGGATTTGGTTCATTTTGTCAAAGCTAATGACGATCTCACCATTATTTGCCACAGCACCCGCTGAAAGACCTGTACGACCACCAGATGGTGTAATCGCAACATTAAATTGATTGGCAAGTTTAACAATGGATTGAACTTGTTCAGTGCTTGAAGGAAAAACGATGACTGATGGGTTCGGATCAAAATGTTTGGTATGATCTCGTCCCCAATTTTCCAAACTATCGGCATCGGTTTTAATACGGTTTTCACCCACAATTGCCGTTAATTGGGTCAATAACTCAGGTGTTAAAGCGACTGAAGCATTCATCGTTTACAGGCCTAGTAAGAAGTAAATATCGGGCTTTTGGATTGCAAGTTAATATTTTTCAATATCTTAAATATAGAAAAATAACATCATCCAAAATATAGAAGCTCTACAGAACAGCTCAAAGCTAGATATATTTAGATTTGAACATTAGATACTTATATTTTACATAGAAGCGCGCAAGGGATAAAGCGCAGGATAAGGATACTGTAATAACAAAATGTGTATAACCAATAAAATTCATGTATTGCTGAAAAATTATCAACAATTCTAGTGAGGTAATTTTAAACGAAATATCTATAACACCAAGCTCTATGCTATAGTACTGCAACTAAATTTTGGCCTTTGTAGCGGAGCCGTAATGAGCCAACATCTATCACTACCGAAAGACAAAATCCGTTTCCTATTGTTAGAAGGCGTACATCAAAATGCCATCGATACATTAAATGCAGCGGGTTATACCAACATCGATTACCACAAAACAGCACTTGAAGGCGAAGCTTTGAAAGAAGCGATCAAAGATGCTCACTTTGTTGGTATTCGTTCACGTACTCAATTGACTGAAGAAGTTTTTGAAGCAGCGAATAAATTGATTGCCGTTGGTTGTTTCTGTATTGGTACAAACCAAGTCGATTTAAAAGCAGCGATGTCTCGCGGTATCCCAGTTTTCAACGCACCGTATTCAAATACACGTTCGGTAGCAGAATTGGTTCTTGCTGAAACAATCCTGTTGCTTCGTCGCGTACCTGAAAAATCGAAAGTAACTCATGCTGGCGGTTGGGATAAATCTGCTGTGGGTTCATTTGAAACTCGCGGTAAAACTTTAGGTATCGTTGGTTACGGTTCGATCGGTTCGCAACTTTCTGTTTTAGCAGAAAGCTTGGGTATGAAAGTAATCTATTTTGATGCTGTGACTAAATTACCATTAGGTAATGCACGTCAAGTTGGCTCTTTGGATGAACTTTTAGAAACTGCTGATGTTGTAACATTACACGTTCCTGATGTTCCTTCTACGCGTAACTTCTTCAAGAAAGAACAGTTCGCGAAAATGAAAAAAGGCTCAATCTTCTTAAATGCAGCACGTGGTACATGTGTTGTGATTGAAGATTTAGCGGATGCTATCAAAGCAGGTCACATCGCTGGTGCTGCGGTTGACGTATTCCCGAAAGAACCTAAAGCGAATGGTGAAGAATTCCAATCACCACTTCGTGGCTTAGACAACGTGATCTTAACACCGCATGTTGGTGGTTCGACGATGGAAGCGCAAGCAAACATCGGTTTAGAAGTTGCTGAGAAGTTTGTTGCTTACTCAGATAAAGGTATGACCCTTTCTGCGGTTAACTTCCCAGAAATCGCATTACCACTTTCTGATGGTCAGCATCGCTTACTTCACATCCACAAAAACGTGCCAGGCGTATTGTCTAAGATCAATACCCTATTTGCTGAGCAAGGCATCAACATCTCTGGTCAGTCTTTAATGACTAAAGGTGATATCGGCTATCTCGTTATGGATGTAGATGCATCTGCATCTCAAGAAGCACTAGATACCTTAAGCCAAGTTGAAGGCACGATTCGCGTACGTGTATTGTTCTAATAGCAAATTTAGAACAATATAGAAAAAGCCACAGTTTATGCTGTGGCTTTTTTATGGGCGTTTGAATTATTATGTGAATAATATACCAATTGTTCTAAAAATAAGACTTTCTCCCATGCTCAAGACACCTCTACATGCTGTGTTACTACTTATGATCGCCATGTTATGTGTACAAGGCAGTGGTTCACTTGCAAAGATTCTATTCCAAAGCTTTCCCGTGCTAACCGTTTCGGCGATGCGCCTCTGTTTTGGAGCAATGATTCTGGCCATCATTTTTCGGATCTGGAAAATTAACTTCAAACACGTTCGCTGGAAAGCCATCCTCAGTTATGGTGTTGCACTTGCAGGGATGAATGGTCTGTTTTATTTATCTCTAGAACGCTTACCACTCGGAATTGCTGTTGCTTTTGAATTTATTGGGCCATTAAGTGTTGCGCTCTATCATGCCAAGCAACGTTTTGATTTTATTTGGGTTGGCTTTGCGATTTTAGGGCTAATTTTGCTTTTCCCGATGCAACAAGCACAACAAGGTATAGATCTCGTCGGTGTATTTTTTGCTGTCAGCGCGGGTGCTTGTTGGGCACTGTATATTATCGCTGGGCAGAAACCATCTGGCATTTCAGGCAATCACACCGTATGTCTTGGTATGACGATTGGCATGCTTTGCCTACTCCCTTTTGCAGCATACTCAGGTGCAATAGATCGTGTCTTTGAGTTACCAAGCCTCTATTATTTTATAGGACTTGCGATCTTAGCCAGTGCATTACCCTTCACCTTAGAAATGATTGCGCTACGCAACTTAACACCGCTTAGCTTTGGTACGTTAATGAGTTTAGAGCCAGCGGTAGCTGCACTATCTGGCTTTGTATTTTTAGGTGAAATGCTTTTGTGGAATCAATGGCTAGCATTGGGCACTATCATTATTGCTTCGATTGGGTGTACCTTTACAACACAACATGCACGCCAACAAAAAGAGGCTAAATAAAATGCCTCAACATCTTAAAATAATACAGATCTCACAGTATGATCATCTCGCCTACACCTTAGCTTAACTTATTCGTCTGATCGGTCTCCCATGAAAAATCTCCAGTTGATTGCAGTGTTGTACATGGTTTTATCCATGGTGGCTTATCAAATTAGCGCATCATTTGCCAAACAGTTGATTACCACACTTGATCCACTCACCGTGACGATTTTAAGGCTTAGTTTCGCAACCATTATCGTTGCAATCATGTTCCGCTCATGGACCATCATCTCTAAGCTGAAATACTTAAAATGGCGTGATTTACTGCTCTATAGTGCATCTTTAGGTTGTATGAATATTTTATTCTATACATCGCTTGGTAAGTTGCCCCAAGGTATTGCTGTAGGTTTAGAGTTCATTGGTCCACTTGGTTTGGCCTTACTTTCAATCAAGCAACGCAGCGATTTTATTTGGGTGGCATTTGCGATTTTAGGCATTGCACTGATGGTACCTTGGCATGATGCACAACAACAAAACTTTTCATATATCGGCGCAGCCTGCGCACTAGGTGCTGGTTTCTTTTGGGCACTCTATATCTTCTTTGGACATCGTGTTGCCCAACAAAATATTGGTTTACATGCATTAACTCTTGCGATTGGTATGTCGACCATTGTGATGCTACCGATTGGTTTATGGAGTAATGCACCTGCTTTACTAGATACTCAATACTGGGGCAAAGCTTTAGTCATTGCGATCTTAGCCACTGCAATCCCTTATGCGCTAGATTTAATGGCACTCAAGCGGTTAAGTAAATTGAGTTATGGAACATTAACCAGTCTTGCACCTGCTCTAGCAGCCTTAGCTGGATTAGTCATCTTGCATGAACAAATTAGCTTACTGCAATGGGTCGCATTACTTTGTATTACACTTGCGTCGATTGGTGTAACCTTACGCGGTGAAAAGTCACAAACACAGTAAACCGCATTGATCACCATATTGAAGAATTAGGCATCGGTACTTTTGTATTTCTGATATTCAGCAAGATACTTTTTGCCTAATTTGTCCTTTTCACTATCTGCCAAAATTTTTCCTGCTTGTTGAAAAAATTTATGCTCCTCTTCTTTTAAATGATGATGGACTTTTTCACTTAATTGTTTTGCTACAGCTAACCAACTTGGATTACTCATCTCAGTGTCTTCTAACTGTTCCACCAGTTCATCCATTTCATGGTGTTCAGCTAATGCATGTCGGGTAATATCTAATCCCACATCATCGAACATTAACGGAATATATAAATAACGGTCTTCAGCAACTGAATGTGCATACAGTTCTTTTTTGAGCAAAGCAAAAAGCTCTTTGCGCTCATCACTTGATCCGCTAGTTTTAATTAATTGATCTGCTAAACTGCGTTGCTGTTCATGACTTTCCCTAAGCGCTTCAAATATATTCATGTTTACCTCTAAGGTTGGCTAACAACCACAATACAAGATGCCATAACGCTCATACCGTGGTGTGTGGCTAAATACTTATCTTAGAAAGTGTTTATTTTTTAGACAGCATCGTTTAGGTGTGTTTTTGTTGTAAACCCTTATCTTTTGAATCAAATAGTAACAATGATTTGATAGCCCAATCGGCAAATCAAGATACTGACTAAAATCAGGAATAAAATACGGATGAATCCACTACCGTATTTTAACGCCAAGCGAACGCCCAATAATGAACCTGCAATATTTGCAACTGCCATCATCAATCCCAACGCTATCAATACATGTCCTGTCGGGATAAAGAAACTAAGCGCAGCAAGATTAGTCATGAAATTACCAATCTTCGATAACGCCGACGCATGCAAAAAATCAACTTGAAGAAAACGAATAAAAAAGAAAATAAAGAAGTTGCCCGTGCCAGGTCCAAAGATGCCATCATAGAATCCAATTGCAAGACTCCCAAGAGCAGCAAAGATTAGTAACCGAGGCGTGATCTGTTGATCAACATGGACTTGTCCAAATTGCTTCTTCATCAAGGTATAAATCGCAATCACGATCAACATGATTAAGACTATTGGACGCAACACTTCTATTGGTACCATCGATACACAAGCTGCACCTACAAATGAGCTAATAAAAGCAAAAACTGCAATCACTGCAAGTAATGACCACTTTAATTTGACTCGTCGGACGAAGGAAAATGCAGCTGAGCCTGTGCCACAAATCGATGCGATCTTATTGGTTCCAAAAATGGTAGCGGGTGCAGTTTGAGGTAACGCACTCATCAGCGCAGGGATCTGAATAAGTCCACCACCACCGACAGCAGCATCAATTGTTCCTGCACAAAAGGCAAAGAACACGAGACTCAGTATCAGCTCCCACTCCATAAAAACAACCTTATAAATTCAATAAACGTTTTGGTACTAAGCGCTTTTTATCTGTAATCTCAGCTAAACCGAGGCAACGTTCACCATCAAAAACCAAAACTTCAGCGACTGCTTCATGATCGATATTACTTTCTTGACCATTACCGAAATATTTCTCACGCCCTTCAGGAAGTTGAACTCTTGGAAAATGCGCTACTGGTGAAAAGACAGGTAACAATAATGCATCGCGTTGTTCTTGAGACAGGCTTTCTAAGTATTCAATCGTATAGCTCGGATCAATCTCAAAATGACCAGTTTGAGTACGATGTAGCTTTGTTAAATGTCCACCACACCCTAAAGCTTCGCCAATATCCTCACCCAAAACCCGAATATAAGTTCCTTTTGAGCAAGTGACATCTAAGGTTAAACTATCCTCACTAAACTCAATCAGCTTCAATTCATAGATCGTCACTGGACGAGCCTCACGCTCAATTTCAATCCCTTTACGTGCCAGCTCATATAAAGGACGGCCATCACGCTTTAAAGCTGAATACATCGGTGGAACTTGCTGAATATCGCCACGGAATTGCTCAAGCACGGCTTCTATCTTCTCTTGATTTAAAGCGGGCACAACACGCTCTTGTAATACATCGCCCTCAACATCGCCTGTTGAAGTGGTTTGTCCAAGCTTGACCGTAGTTTGATAACGCTTAGTTGAATCCAATAGATAATGAGAAAATTTTGTCGCCTCGCCTAAACAAATTGGCAATAGTCCTGTTGCCAATGGATCAAGCGCACCGGTATGGCCTGCTTTCTGTGCATTAAATAGACGGCGCACTTTTTGTAATGCAGAATTAGAACTTAAACCTAAAGGTTTATTTAATAAGAAAACACCACTCAAATGGCGATACGAACTTTTTTTCATAATAAAAAGTCAAAGCATAAACATGCATTTTATCAAAATCAGGACTAAGATTATAAAAAGATAGCTTTTAAAAATCTCTCTAGCATAAAAAAATGCGCCAATTGGCGCATTTTTTTGCTTTACAACAAAGTTAAAATTAACCTTGTTTACGAGCTGGTAACTTTTCACGAATACGTGCAGCTTTACCAGACAACTCGCGTAGGTAGTAAAGTTTAGCACGACGAACATCACCACGACGTTTCACTTCGATTTTAGCAACAATTGGAGAGTGAGTTTGGAAAACACGCTCAACACCAACACCGCTAGAGATTTTACGAACTGTGAAAGCAGAGTTTAAACCACGGTTTTTCTTCGCGATTACCACACCTTCAAATGCTTGAAGACGCTCACGGTCACCCTCTTTTACTTTAACTTGAACGATAACAGTGTCACCAGGAGCAAAAGCAGGGATATCAGTTTTTAACTGTGCATTTTCAACAGCTTGAACTAAAGGATGTTTACCACTCATTGTGGAATCTCCAATATGTGCGGGAGAGAAGAGGTCTCTTACACCGCTGAGGATAGAGGCTAAAACGCATATCGCTCGTTTAACTTTCCCTTTAAAACAGAATGTCTTAAAGAGCCTATTATTTAACTTAAACTAGGTTTAAGTCATAACTCGAAGCAATGCTTCTCGTTGGGTGCAAAGACAAACTGATACCAGTTTAACCTTTGGAATTTTTTAACCATTTAATTTGCTGCTTGGTCAACTCTACTTTTTCTACCAATTCTGGTCGACGATCTAAAGTTCGTTGATAACGCTGCAAAAAACGCCATTTCTCAATGTTGGCATGATGTCCTGATTTGAGTACCTCAGGCACATCTAGCCCTTCAAAATGATCAGGCTTGGTATACTGTGGGCAGTCCAACAGACCATCCACAAAAGAATCTTGTATTGCTGATTGCTCATCAGACATGACATTCGGCAAACGACGAATGACACTATCGAGCAATACCATTGCAGGCAGTTCACCACCTGAAAGCACATAATCCCCAATTGACCATTCTTGATCAACATAATGCTGGATTAAACGCTCATCGACCCCTTCATAGCGACCACACAATACAATCAGACCATCATATTCAACGAATTGCTGTACTGCCTGTTCATTTAAGGTCTGTCCTTGCGGTGACATATACACCACAGGAACATTGGCACATCCTGCTTGCACTGCAAGTTGTTTGGCATATGTAATTGCTTTTGCTAACGGCTCAGCCATCATTACCATACCAGGGCCACCACCAAATGGACGCTCATCCACTCGTTTGTAGTTGCCCTCAGCAAAATCTCGTGGGTTAATGCAAGTGACTTGCACAATATCCCTTTTTGTTGCGCGTCCGCTAATCCCGTACGCTGTAATCGCTTCAAACATTTCAGGAAACAATGTGATGACTGCAAAAAACACCGCAGACTCCTTCTTTATTTTCCTGCTGCGCTACTGTTCCTTACTCTAAGGATTAGTAGTCTACGCCCCAATTGACGTAAATACGACCAGCTTCAAGATCAACGCGTTGCACCACATCTTTATGCCAAGGAATCATTCGCTCTTCGGCATCAATGCTATCCGCAGTTGCTTTAACAACCATGACATCATTGGCACCTGTTTCAAAAAGCTCGTAGATTTGGCCAAGATTAACTTCTTGCTCATCTTCACTCAAACCTAACACGGTTAGGCCTTTAAGATCAGACCAGTAATACTCATCTACATCTGCTTTTGGAAGCTGTGATTTAGCAATCCAGATATTTGCACCGACTAAGCTTTCTGCACCAGTGCGATCACTCACACCTTTTAATGCAACAACTAAGCCTTTGCCATGTGGTTTCCAACGTTTTACATCAATTGTTTGCCAACCAGCCTTGGTCTCGATGTACCAAGGAAGGTAGTCAAACATATTACTCATAGGTTCAGTGTTTGAGTAAACCCAGAGCCACCCATTCAATCCATAAGCTGAACGTAACTGTCCAATCTGAATACGATCTTCGGGAACATTCTGTGCTGGTGTCATGGGCTACCTACTACAATTATGCAGTAGTTGCAGCTTTTTTAGCTTGAGCAGCTAAAGAAGCAACACGTTCTGAAGGTTGAGCACCTTGAGAAACCCAGTGTGCAAAACGGTCAGCGTCTAAACGGATTTTTTCAGCTTTACCTTGTGCAGTTGGGTTAAAGAAACCAATACGTTCGATGAAACGACCGTCACGTGCGTTACGGCTATCAGTTACAACGATTTGATAGAATGGACGTTTTTTTGCACCACCGCGCGCTAAACGAATAACAACCATGAGAACAACCTTATAGTTTTTACGGATTATCCCTGCGTCGACCACCGACAGCACTTCAAACCCCTTTAATAGAGGGCGATATTTTACGTTAATTTTATGCTGAAAGGAAGAATAATTTAGATTTATCCACAGTTTTGAATTTGATTAAATAGTATATGATGAGTTTTAATAATAATTTTTTGAAGCGCTGTCTAGAGAATTATATATACTTTACGCATAACAGAGAAAATAAATATACATGTCTTAATTCGATAAAGAGGTATATTTTCATACACCTCTTTATCATTGGCTTTACATCAATGACCAGTCCAATTAGATGTTGCAGATAAAGAACAAGCTGTTGCTCCTTTCGCCCAAAACTTTTGTCCCTGATCATCTAGACAAAGCACGCCATCCCCAAATTGCTTCGTACCACTTCTAGGTGTTGCTACTAGCAACCACGTTCTAACATTAGCTGCTGAGTTGGTTAGAGCAATGCCATTTACATCTGTTAGAACAATATTATATAAAGGCTGTGCTCTTGGTATGGTTGCTGCACCATAGACATTCATCACTGTTCTTCCTGCATAATTATTATTTGCCATACGGAAGTTTGCTAGAGTACGCGCGATCTCGATCATTTCAGCCTGAGTATCCACACGATCTGTTCTAATTTTATAAGCAGCATATGATGGATAAGCAATTGCCGCTAAAATACCAATAATCGCAACAACAATCATCAGTTCAATCAGTGTAAAACCTTGCTTATACATCGTTACCACTCCTCACGGCCAGCCGCAACAGAACCACAATCCGTGTAGGTTACGAGCGATTTGGTTTTATTTTTACAGCGTAATCCAGCACTTGTCATTAATAAGTCATAATTTCTGGTATCACTTCCTTCTGCTTTCATCGTCCAGGCCCGTGCTCTTATAACTGGTGGAATAGATGCATCTGTTAAAAGTTTGGTTGGATCTTCAGCATCCCGAATGGTAATGGTATATTTAATAGCTGAACCTGTTGCCCCTCTGGGTAAAGTCACTGAATTCAATGGGGTTCCTGCTGGTACATCGTAAATATAATTAGGATCAAAGCCCCTATAAGTAAAGTTTTTTGATTTATGTCGCTCCAACTGTTCTGCAATTTTCTGCATTTCTTGCTGCACCATTGAAACATCTGCTCGTCTAGCATATTCCTGATAGCTAGGAATGGCTATCGCAGTAAAGATTGCAATGATCACCAAAACAAACATCAATTCAAATAGAGTAAAGCCTTTGGGTTGATTACCCAGCTTACTTGCTTTGCAAGTAGGCTGGGTAAATAATATGGATATTTTATTTATTTGATCCATTTTTCATACCACCGTGTTGGGTTAATCTGTCCTATACAATCCCACTCACCAGGACCAGCAGACAATCCTTTCTTACAGACACTTCCACTTCCTGTTCCTCCTTTTGGAACTAAAGCAACACCGCGAATCCCTCCACCAATTGGTGTAGCATTACATTCTGCAATTCCCGGTGGGCAATCGGTTGTTTTTGTCAAGAAACCTGTATATTGCTCTCTACCGCTATCAGGTGTATTGTCTGATTTTAAATACACACCAAATGGAATACCAAATACCTGACGGTCTGTCTCGCCTACCACTCGTGGTAAGCATGGATTCTGTGGTTCAATGCCTGTACCCTGAGGATCATAGACGGGAACGATTAAATTACCTGCAATTGCAAGAGGCTCTTCAAAGGCTTTCATCCCCCCTTTAACACGGAAACCTGGTGCTGTTTCTGTACCGTCACTCTTACTTGATAATGAACGATACCATCCATCTTTGGTAGCGGTTGCGCCAACAAATACCGCTGGAATATTACCCGTGAGTTTTTGAGGGTCTTTTTGTAGATGGAGTAAAGTTTTATCTTTTGTTGATAATGCAAAAGCCGATCCATCTGCATTTTTTTCTTCAGTAATTAGATTCTTTTTAGCAAAATCACGGTCAATAATGCCATACACATTGTTCACTAAACGATCTGTAAGTGCACTACTTGGCAGCATCCCATCACGTCCAACAGTTGGATAAACGTCCAATGGCGTACTACGGTTTCCTGATGCCACCCCTACCAGCATAAAAGTATATGCATCCTGACGATGAATGGTGACCGTTGGCGCTTCATAGAAACGTGGATTTTTTCCAAGTGTTAAAGCAGCCCCTGTATCAGTTGTTGCTAAATTCGCCAAACGTACCACACGCTTACCAAAGTTTGCTGCTGTCGTTCCTATTGCATTATTCAGGTCTGCACGGAATACTTGACCACCCAAATCACCAAAATAAAGATGATCTGTCAAACCATCACCATCACGGTCAATGGCACTGATACGACTCACAATACTATGTTTCATATTACTATTCGAAGTATTTGCACCTGTAGAGCTACTCGCCCACCATAAACGTTTACCCGTTTCTGCATTAATAATATAAACAGCATTTCCTTTTGCCTCAGTGCGATTATCACAAGAAGCATCAGGGAAGTCACTTGGTACTGTCGCGCCACTTGCATTGGTCACAGTAGACAATACTTTACCAAACTCAAAACGTGGGTTTTCATAACATTGGTCATAACCTCCACCCACAATCATCACACGGGTAATTTTGTTGTTATAACGAATATTGGTCAATACAGGCTTAGACCATGATTGCCCCATGCGGCTAAAATCAGCTTGATCTGAGCCCACTCTAAATAACAACTTCGGCGTTTTCGGATCTAATACGTCCAAACCATAATAGCTTTCACCACTCATTCGTAAGCCACCATAGACATTCATTTGACGTGCTTTCATCAAACTGTCACCTGACCCACTCGACTTTTGGGCTTTATAGGCAGGATCAGCAACCCATGCCCCATCCAGGCCATGTACAGGTGCATTCGTATCATCCTGCCCTTTAACCAAAGCTTTGGAAGCAATGGTATTTTTGAGCAATTCAGCAGGAACGAAGACCATTTGTTCCTCACCAGTTTCATTGTCCACAATATGCAAACCTCCATCCATTGTGCCATACAACACAGATTGGCTACGGATATTAGTTAGTTTACCTGTTGCATCCAATGTTCCTGAATAGGTTAACTGAATAGGGAAAGAGTGAATACTTCCTCCCATTGCCAGATTAGGGGTATTTGGAGTAACTAGTGAGGTTGGCAAAGCGCTTGCCGTTTCATCTAATGGCACGGCATAACCCAAATAATTCAATAATTTTTGTTTTACCAGTAATGGGAAATCTTTCAGCGTGGTTTGCGTACTAAATTTACCTAGAACATAAGCCGCCACACCTGTTGTTGGCGCGCCACTTTCTGGAATACGTAACAGACTTGCACCATTTGCCGCACCTGTCAGTGTTGCGCCACCTGTTGCAGCGACATCTGTAAATAGCGTACGTAAAGCATTAGGCGTTGCAGTGAGTGCATATTCTTTCGGATTCTTGGTTAAATCCTGATTCTGCCCATTGATTGGCATTGGAACTTTGGAATAAGCCCCCCCTAAATTAATAATGCCACCATCGTCATAACTGGTGTTTTTATAGACACTCGCACTATTCCAAAGGTCTTTGGTATTGGTCTTAAATGCACCATATTTATCATAGACCAAGGTTGTACCGTTCGCTGCGGCGAATTTACCTGCATCTGCGCCTGTTAAAACCACTTTATATTTTTTTAGGTTTCCCGTCCAAATTGCCTTATTACTTTGTGGATTAGGTTCTAAAGCACGTAAGTAACCATAAGGTTGCAAACCTGATGGATTTAAGTCATCAAGCGGGACAGAAATGGCTCCTGTAGTCAGCGGTTCTAAAGGCGCCGCCCCCAGGTTATTAATAAACGCAATAACACTATCGGTGACCCCTTGTGCACTTTGAGTGGTAAAGAAACCACCATTACCATAACCAGGAGCATCTACAGCATTACTCCCTTGTCCTGGTGAACAAGAATCATTACCTGTACGATCACTTTGAGTTCGTGAACTTAATTTACAAGCCTGTTGTACATGCGTTTCTGTTAACTTATTAAAATCATTACCAAAACCCACAAAAGCGGTTTGAATTGAAACTCCAGCAGGATTCGTTGTTTTATCAAATAGTTTTTTGGCGAACTCCCCCATACAGTTCCATGATGCCGACTCACCAGTATTAAGACCTCCACTACTAGGGCATGTAAAACTAGTGCTATCTAATGCAGCAGACATAATGGATTTAGACCGCGCATTTGTTGAATTATTCGCCTCACCATCTGATAACACATAAACACCTTGCCCATCACAACTGACACGATCAGCAGCGGGGGGAAGAGGTGAAATATATTTCAGACCATTTTTGGATGCAGCAATAGATTGACCAAAACCACTATCAGCATTTGGCCCAAGTTGCATTTCTGTTTTATAAAATACATCCGAACCATTATTGGTATAACTACCTAAATTAGATGGAGGGGTAGAACCCAAGGATGTCCAACCACTAGAGCTACAAGATTGTATATTATTCGTAAAGTCGGTAGTACTTAAACTATCACAACGATAATAAGTAATTTTTGGAGGATTAAGATAAGTGGCTGGAATATACTTATCCTTACTCCTCATACGACGATCATCCCAACAACGTACTCGAGATACATCTAAATATGGATAATACCAATTATTACATTCGTAAATAATGGTTTCTTTTTTGTAAACATCTACTTGTATTTCTGATTCACTTCGCGTAGAAGTCCCCATTAAATAGGCTGCTGCCTCTGCATAGGCATGAGCAGTAGGTGTACCTCCCGATGCTTGTAAATTACTAACAGCATTTTTTAAAGCGGTACGTTGAGCAGATCCAACTGGTCCTAACTTTTTTGCCTCTACTAAAATTCGACCCGCACGTCCATCGGCACTACCACTATTATCTGCATCAATAGAATAATGCCCTAAACCAACACGTATCTCATCCAAAGTAGGGTTATTACTATCAAGGAAAGCGTTCATTCCTGTTTTTAGCCTGGCTAACCTTGTACCAGTTTGTCCACTATCAGTCCCTCCCATTGACCCTGAAGTATCCAGCATCATGACAATGGTTTTCTTCCCTGCGGTCGGCACTGCATAAATCTGCAAATCACTGGCCTGTGCAATGGATGAAGCAACCAGCATCGTTCCTGTAAATGCCCATACAAACGATACACCATACTGAACATGGTGAGCATGATTCTTTGAAATTAACCTATTTTTGAATTTTTTCATTATCATTCTCCAATTTTTATGATCATGGTGACCATGCCGATGCTGGTGAAGTGTTTTCAGGTTCAAATTGACGTAAAATAATTTCCTGTACTTGCACATTGACAGGAATACCATAACTCGCCAAACAATCTGCTACCGTTCTTTTACCAGTTGTACCTGCAACTCCCTCGTCCAAGGCATCATTGATATAACCTACAGATGAAGCACCACCAATACAGTCTTTTTGTACTGTCGCCAAATCAGCACTGGCATAATTCGGTAGAATAGAAGTCGTTGTTACTCGCACCCGTGTAACTGGTACCTTACTACTTTGTGCAACTGAATTGAGAGACAAATCACCGCCTGTTTCTAAAAGTGCGCCAGCTTCCAAACTTTTGTCTGCATCAGTCGGAATTCTGACAGCGACCTGAGTGACTACAGCTTCACGTGCACTACCGAAATCCTGCTCCAAATTACAAAAACCATTTCGACTCGTTTGCGTTGAATCTATAGTCGCCTTAGTATCCCACGCAGCATTTGCATCAGGAGGAATTAAAACAGTGGCATCCATAGTTGCGGCTATTTGTTGGTTCGATGTTGGCTTATAACAGAAAATATATTCTTTGCCAGGTGTATCCAATCTGGCTGCACCAATTACCAAATCAGCTGCCATTAATGTTTCGTAACTTCCCACATTGAGAAACTGATTGGTTGGTGTATCACCTGTCTGTACAAGCAGTTGTCCAATTTGACTATTGGTTGCAATGTTGAGTGAAGTTATCGCTGTACGTATAGCCATAATACCCACAATCGTAATGAGCAATAATACAAACAGCACAACAATCAGGGTTGCGCCTTGTTGTTGATGGCGAGGTGTTGTTATAGACTTCATAGTCTTTCTCCCAAACCATTGCGAAGAGCAACCGTGGTGCTATATACACGACGTGCATATTTGGTATCTTTATCTTTTAACTCAACTTGTTGGTTTAAAATATCAATTTTCTTCGTTGGATCAATTGCGTTATTTCGGGTGTTATCCATAGAACGAACCACAACGCCCAGTTTTACGGAAACAATTCGGGGTGGAACTGTAGGTGGTGCAGCCGTACGTGCTGCGTTTGCAAGTGTTCGATACTGGTTCACTGTATAATAGGCAAGGTTACCATTTGCTGCCCGTGTGCCAAGCTGTATGGTAAAGTGGTCAACTCGAGGCATAATCACCTGACCTGCATCACCGAAACCTGTAAGTACGGTTTTTAATGGATCTGGGGTTGATAATGGTGCTGGATCATTTGCATCACAGACCAAACCATATTCTTTACTTGTTGTACTATCAGGATCATCAGCAGGGCGCAAAAAATAACGCTGAACAACATAGTCGTTCTCCTGCACGTTTGCTCCCTCACAATTCACCATCGCATTTGGTGCAACAAACTGAATTGTGAGCTGATCACTTGACACATCAACATTGGACAGACCACGCCATTCATTTTTCACTGTACTGACAGCTTCAGTTGACCCTACGCTATGTGTAAGCAAACCATTTGAGATAAAAGGTGCTTTATCTGGAATTGGAAGGTTAACATTTGTTCCTACACCAGTACGGGCGGTTAATACAATCCCCCCCCAAGGTGTTTGCTCAGTCAGGGCTGGATTATTAATGTTGGTATAATTCGCCAAACGAATATCACGGGCCACATAGTCCAAACCGAATACACCACTATTTTGTAGTTCCGCATTTGCTTCCTGCATTCTTGAGCTTAATATCCCTCCTGTAAAAAGCTGTATCGCCGCCGCTGTAATAAGCAAACCCAATACCAAAGCCACCATAAGCTCAATTAGTGTAAAACCTTGCTGCTGCATTGGTTTTTGAGATAAATAATATGGAGTTTTCATTAATATGCCTCCATCATTAAACATTTAGAACCATTTACATATACACCTGTTGCACTCATGCATGCGCTTACATTCGCAGCGGTATTGGTTGCACTAATTGCAGTGTCCCCCCAGGCGGCATATAGGCATTGTCTTTTTACTGGCGCAGACGCGACTCCAGGACAATTATCCATGGTAATATTCATGCCAAGATCAAAGGCAGATTTTGCTGCAAAAAAAGCATCGTAGGTTGCCATTTCGGCAGCTGTACAGGTTATAGATGGATTAAAACAGACTTTTGTTGGAACTGTAGGTGTCGAAGTTATATTGGTATAGTTTCTTACGGCAGCAGGATAACTATTCTGAGCAGCGGGGTTGGCTCGCATATTCTCACTAAGTCCACGTAATACCATAATCCCCTGCGAACGCATTAAAGCCTCACCAGAGGCATCAACTGCCCGAAGTTGTAAAATGGTATATCCCAATACCCCTACTGCAAGCAAAAATAAAGCGACCAACACCTCGACCAATCCAACACCTTTTTGATTTTTATAGGTATTCATTAGCATGTCCCCGATGTTTTTGTAACATTTCCAAACCTTTCAACCTGTACAGTTCTTTGCTTAGCAGATTGGCAAAAACTAAATGTTGGTGTTGTAGTCGCACTGCCTATTTCAGTAAACAAAACCCCTACCGCACTTGTAGATTCAACTACGATTTGCGGGTCAATCTGCACAGAAATCACGCGATTTTGTTGTGTCCGTATTTTGTCTGCCGCAGACATCGCCGCATAACCAGGAAGCACAACTGCTGTTGCACATTCGTCTTTGGTAAAATCATTATCTGTATTCGTTTTATTTAGGCATAATGCTACAGTTGTTTTCATCATTGCGGCTTGTGATTTTGCCTGATTAATGGCAAGCGCCAACTCCCGTGTTGATGCATTGAGCTTTTGCTCCGTCATCATATTGCCAAAAGATGGAGCGGCAAGCGTCACAATAATCGCTAATATGGCAATCGTCACCATCAATTCAATTAAGGTGAATCCCCGATTTTTCTCCATCACCTGCACCCAACTCTTTTAAAATTCCTTACTCTATATTAAATTTATTCTTTACAGAACCAATACAAAGCAGACAAGAATCATAAAAAAACGGATGAAGTGTACTCCATCCGTTTCAAGTTCACATTTTTCTTTAAAAATTAGGCTTGTATCACCTGTATACGCAACTCTTTTGGTAGACTAAAAGTAATATTTTCTTCTGTACCTTGTAACTCTTTTGGAGGAGTTGCCCCCCAATCTTGTAAACGCTGAATTACTTGTTTAATTAGTATTTCAGGCGCTGATGCTCCAGCAGTCACACCAATCTTACTATCCTGCTGAAACCACACTTTTTCAAGCTGATCAGCATTATCTACTAAATATGCAGACTTCCCCATACGCTCAGCAAGTTCGCGCAAACGATTTGAATTAGATGAATTTGGAGAGCCAACGACAAGCACTACATCACATTGTTCAGCCAAATCACGCACGGCATCTTGGCGATTCTGAGTGGCATAGCAAATATCATCTTTGCGTGGCCCTTGAATCTTGGGAAACTTAGCTCTTAACGCATCAATAACTTTTGCAGTATCATCGATTGAAAGCGTTGTTTGAGTAACAAAAGCCACCTTTTCGGGGTGTCTAATCACCAACTCATCAACATCTTGCTCATCTTCAACCAAATAAATCTGACCACCTTGAGACTTATCATACTGCCCCATCGTACCTTCAACTTCTGGATGGCCTTCATGTCCAATCAAAATCGCCTCAGTCCCTTCACGTGCATATTTAGTCACTTCGATATGAACTTTGGTGACCAAAGGACAGGTTGCATCAAATACTTTTAAGCCACGACGCTCAGCTTCTTGCTGTACTGCTTTAGAAACACCATGTGCGCTAAAAATCACAATAGAGTCATCTGGTACTTGATCTAATTCATCAACGAAAACTGCACCACGCTGACGTAAGTCATCAACTACAAACTTATTATGAACCACCTCATGCCGAACATAAATCGGTGGATTAAAACATTCCAATGCCCGATTGACGATCGCT
>AZIJ01018816.1_pt1 | contig 22483 bp, 17 predicted proteins | sample 359151 | NCBI WGS metagenome assembly AZIJ01 (sample SAMN02429718, study PRJNA222666) | marine sediment metagenome | biome: Sediment sample; isolation source: enrichment culture of sample MGS-ElMAX(UA) from oil contaminated site at the... | place: Egypt: El Max | collected 2013-01-23 | depth 9.22 m m | reverse complement strand
GGGGTGCCGGCCCGGCTGCTGAAGGGCCTGCAGCTGGAAGACGGCCGCCGGCGCCAGCCGCTGGTGGACGTGGTGCAGGTCTTTGACGGCGAACGCTATGACATCTTCAACCCGGCCACCGGAGCCCAGGGCCGCCAGGAAAACCTGCTGCTCTGGGAGTACCACTCGGCGCCGGTGCTGGATCTGGTGGGCGGCAGCAACTCCCGCGTTACCTTCACCATGCTGCAGCAGGAGCAACCGGTGAACGTGGCCCTGGCCAAGAAGTTTGACCAGCCCGACTGGATCAACGTGTCGCTGTACAATCTGCCGCTGGAAGAGCAGGCCCTGTTCAAGGGCATTTTGCTGATCCCCATCGGCGTGCTGGCGGTGGTGTTCCTGCGCATTATCGTGGGGGTGAAAACCTCGGGTACCTTTATGCCGGTACTGATCGCCATGGCCTTTATTCAGACCAGCCTGCTCACCGGCCTGGTGGGCTTTCTACTGATCGTGGGCACCGGCCTGGTGCTGCGCTCCTACCTCTCCCACCTCAACCTGCTATTGGTGGCGCGGATCTCGGCGGTGATCATCATGGTCATCGGCATGATCGGCTTTTTCAGCATCGTCGCCTATCAGCTGGGCCTGACCGAGGGCATGAAGATCACCTTCTTCCCCATGATCATTCTGGCCTGGACCATAGAACGAATGTCCATTCTGTGGGAAGAGGAAGGCCCCAAGGAAGTCGTCAAGCAGGGCGGCGGCTCCCTGGTGGTGGCGGTGATGGCCTTCCTGGCCATGAACAACGAGCTGATTCGTCACCTCACCTTCAACTTCCTCGGTCTGCAGCTGATGGTCATGGCCGCGGTACTGCTGCTGGGCAACTACACCGGCTACCGCCTGACCGAGCTCAAGCGCTTCAAGCCCCTGGTGGACGAGCTGAAACATGATTAAGCAGCTGCTCGCCAAATACGCCACGCCCTTTGAGCTGGGCCGCCACGGTATTATGGGCATGAACCGCCGTAATATTTCCTATATCAGCCGCTACAACCCGCGGCGGCTGTATCCGCTGGTGGACAACAAGCTCAAGACCAAGCAGATTGCGCTGGATGCCGGTGTCACCGTGCCCGAGCTGGTGGGGGTGATCGAATACCAGCACCAGGTGTCCCGCCTGTGGGACATGGTCAAGGACTGGCCGGGCTTTTGCATCAAGCCCGCCAAGGGCTCCGGGGGCAAGGGCATTACGGTGATCGTGGATCACGACCGCCAGCGCTTTACCAAGCCCAGCGGCAAGGCCGAGACCATTGAGGATCTGGAACGCCATGTGTCCAACATTCTGGCCGGGCTGTACTCCCTCGGCGGCAAACCGGACGTGGCGCTAATCGAGGCCCTTATCAACTTCGACGATGTGTTTGACGGCTTTTCCTACGAAGGCGTCCCCGACACCCGGGTGATCGTGTTCAAGGGCTTTCCCATCATGGCCATGATGCGGCTGTCCACCCAGGCCTCCGATGGCAAGGCCAACCTGCACCAGGGCGCCGTGGGCGTGGGGCTCGACATCAACACCGGCCGGGCCATTCGGGCGGTGCAGTTCAATGCCCCGGTGCGCTACCACCCGGATACCGGACGGGATCTGTTCGAGCTGAAGGTGCCCTACTGGGAACTGCTGCTGAACCTGTCCTCTTCCTGCTACGAGATGTCGGGACTGGGCTACATCGGCACCGACATGGTGCTCGACAAGCAAAAGGGCCCCATGCTGCTGGAGCTGAACGCCCGCCCGGGGCTGGCGATACAAACCGCCAACGCCGCCGGCCTGGTGCCGCGCCTGCGCAAGATTGAAAAGCTGGGCCGCAAGATCACCATGACCCCCGACGAACGGGTGGCCTTCTCCCGCCGGGAGTTCGCCAGCGAGTTGTGAGTGTTGGTAAGGGGTGAGGTGTTTAGAGTGAGGAGATAAAAACGGCGCCGGGCTTGAATCCGGCGCCGTTTTACTTTGCGCGTTTATACCTCACCCCTCACAGGTGTTACATGCGGGTTTTGCGCTTTTGCCGCTGGCCCGGCTTGGGGCCCTGGCTGCGGGAGCCGGTGGGGGCCGGCTTTTTCGGCGCGGCACCGGTGCCGGCCCCCTTGACCCGAGTGTTGTGCTTGCGCACCGCCTTGCGAATGCGGGCCACCTGCTTGAAACGGTCGGGGGCGTTCACGTCCACCTTGCTTTCCCGCTCCGGCGGCAGGCCCACTTCCTTGCGCAGGTAGTTCACCTGATCCAGCGGCAGCTCGGCCCAGCCGCCCCGGGGCAGGTTCTTGGGCATTTCAATCTTGCCGTAGCGTACCCGCATCAGCCGGCTCACCTGCACGCCCTGGGATTCCCACAACCGGCGCACCTCCCGGTTGCGGCCTTCCTTCAGGGTAACGTGGAACCAGAGGTTCATGCTCTCGCCGCCGGTGTATTTCAGGGTTTCAAAACGGGCCTCGCCGTCTTCCAGCATCACCCCCTTGCGCAGCCGCTGCAGCATGGCTTCGTCCACCTCGCCAAACACCCGCACCGCGTATTCCCGGTCAATCTCATGGCGCGGGTGCATCAGCCGGTTGGCCAGCTCGCCGTCGGTGGTAAACAGCAGCAGGCCGGAGGTGTTCACATCCAGCCGGCCCACCGCCACCCAGCGGGCGCCCTGCAGCCGGGGCAGGCGGTCAAATACCGTGGGCCGGCCTTCCGGATCCTTGCGCGTGCTCACCTCGCCTTCCGGCTTGTGGTAGGCCAGCACCCGGCACACGATGTCGCTTTCGGCCTGGGTTTCCACCAGGTGGCCGTCCACCCGGATCTGCTCGCTGCCGGTGACTCTGTCCCCCAGCACCGCCACCTTGCCGTCCACGCTCACCCGGCCCTGGCTGATCAGCCCTTCAATTTCCCGGCGCGATCCCTTGCCGGCCCGGGCCAGCACTTTTTGCAGTTTTTCAGTCATGTCGTTCACTTATTCAAAAGGGCTGAGATCGCCCGCGCCTTCACGCAGGATCACCGGGTTATCGTCATACAGATCCACCACCGTGGTGGGCCTGGGGTCGAGCACGCCGCCGTCGATGATCAAATCCACCACTTTTTCCAGCCGGTGGCGGATCTCAAAGGGATCGTATTCCGCCTCAGTCTCGCCGGGCAAAATCAGGCTGCAGGACATCAGCGGCTCGCCCAGGGCCTCCAGCAGCGCCAGGCTGATGGCGTGATCCGGCACCCGCAGGCCAATGGTTTTGCGCTTGGGGTTCTGCAGCCGCTTGGGCACTTCCTTGGTGGCCCGCAAAATAAAGGTATAGGCCCCGGGCGTGTTGTTTTTCATCAACCGGAACGCGGTGTTCTCCACCCGGGCATAAGCCGACAGCTCGGACAAGTCCCGGCACACCAGGGTGAAGTTGTGATCCTTGTCGATCTGGCGAATGCGGCAGATGCGTTCCATGGCATTCTTGTCGCCCACCAGGCAGCCGATGGCGTAACCCGAATCGGTGGGGTACACCACCACGCCGCCCTGGCGCACAATGGCCACGGCCTGGTTGATCAGCCGGGGCTGGGGATTGTCTGGATGAATTTCAAAAAACTGACTCATGATTCCTCCCGGAATGATTTTTATAGAAAACGTTCCCATACGGGATCGGCTTCCTTGGGCAGCCACAACTGGCGGCCCAGTTCCCGCCACTGGCTGGGAAAATGAAAATCGGAGCCCACGGAAGCGGCCAGGCCGTACTCCCGGCTCCACTTACCCAGCGTGGCACGTTCCTGCGGACTTTGCTGGGCCATGGACACCTCCATGGCATCGCCGCCGGCCTCGGCAAAGGCCGTCAGCAGGTTGCGCACCCATTTGTTCGACAGGTCGTAACGGGTGGGGTGGGCCAGCACCGCCACGCCGCCCGCCTGTTGTATGGTAGTGATGGCATCGGCAAGGGAGCACCAGTCCGGCGGCGCATAACCGGTGTTGCCCCGGCTCAAAAACTTTTTGAACACCTTGCCCATGGAGTCGGCGGCGCCCTGCTCCAGCAGCCAGCGGGCCATGTGGGTGCGGGTAATGGCCGCCTTGCCGGCAAGGGCCCGGGCACCGTCATAGGCGCCGGGATAACGGGCCTTTTCCAGCCGCTCGCTCATCAGCCGGGCCCGGGCCTCGCGCCGCCCGGTCTGCTCGCCCAGCAGTTGCACAAGCTCCGGATGGGCCGGATCCAGGTTCAGCCCCACCACGTGGATTTCCTTGTGTTGCCACAGGGTCGAGATTTCCACGCCGGTCACCAGCCGAATACCGTGTTCATTGGCAGCGGCCTGCGCCTCACTCAGTCCGGCCACGGTATCGTGGTCGGTCAGCGCCAGCACGTCCACTTCCTTTTCGGCGGCCCGGGCCAGCAGTTCGCCGGGGCTCAGGCTGCCGTCGGAGGCGGTGGAGTGGCTGTGCAGGTCGATGCGCATAAAAAATCCTGTGGTTGGGCTTGACTTGCCCCCGCAAATATCGTTTAACTGTATCCAGTTTTTCGATTAGCGAGATGAGCGCCATGTTGCAGCAAACTTCCACTCTGACCATTTGGTGGTGGCACACTCCCTGAAGCGGGTGTGATTTGCTGTATTCGTTCAACAGTCTCAGCGAAACATGAAAGCCCGCAACTCTGCGGGCTTTTTTATTATCCAGCAAAAGGTGATGCGATGAAACCGACCTCTTTCATTTTTTGGCGATGGCAACCCGACAACCGGCCTGTTCAGCAACCGGCATTTGCGTGCGTTACCGACGACGACATTGCCAGCCAGGTCATCAGACAGATACCCGATGATCAGCATTAACTCATAAGGAATACCCCCATGGCGCAAGGTCAGCTCCACGTTTTATTGCAGAATGCACCCTACACCGATGATCCCCTGGCGTTATACGCCGCCCTCAGCCAGCCCGGCGACAACAGCCTGCTGCTGGAATCCGCCGAAATCGACACCAAGGCGGGCACCCAAAGCCTGCTGATGCTGGACGCCTGTGTGCGCCTGGTCTGCCACGGCCGCACCGTTACTCTGAGCGCCCTCAACGCCAATGGCCTGCCGGCCCTTGAGCTGATACACCATGAGCTGGGCGGCGAACGCACCGAGCGCGAACTCACCGTGACCCTGGCCGAGGCCGACGCCAACCTGGACGAAGACAGCCGGCTCAAGGCGCCCTCGGTACTGGAAACCATTCGGCTTATACTCACCCGCTTTCATGCCGACCGGGGCCAGCAGCACCTGTTTATGGGCGGCACCTTCGCCTATGACCTTATCGCGTCGGTTGAGTGCCTGCCCGCCGTACCCGAGGGCATCAACCACTGTCCCGACTTCTGTTTTTACCTGGCGGAAACCCTGATCACCCTGGATCACGTCAAAGAACAGTGCCAGCTGGCCGCCTGTGTTTTTGCTCCCGGCGAGCGCGACCGCCTTGAACAGCGCCTGAGCGAACTGGCCACCGCCTGCGGCGAGCGCCATGCCAGCCCCAAGGCCGAATCAACCCTGAGCGGCAAGGTGCAAACCAGCAAAAGCGACGCCGAATTTCGTGCCGACGTAGAACGGCTCAAGGGCAATATCGTGGCCGGCGACATCTTTCAGGTGGTGCCCTCCCGCTGCTTTACCCTGCCCTGCCCCAGCCCGCTCGCGGCCTACGGCAAGCTCAAACAGACCAATCCCAGCCCCTACATGTTTTATGTGAACGATCAGGACTTCATCCTGTTCGGCGCCAGCCCCGAAAGCTCGGTGAAGTTTGACCATCACAGCCGCCAAGTGGAAATGTATCCCATCGCCGGCACCCGCCGCCGGGGCTTCAACCCCGACGGCAGCATCAATCTGGATCTGGACGGCCGCATTGAGCTGGACCTGCGCCAGGACGCAAAGGAAACCGCCGAGCACCTGATGCTGGTGGATCTGGCCCGCAACGACATTGCCCGCATCAGCGAGCCCGGCAGCCGCTACGTGAAGGATCTGCTGAGCGTGGATCGCTACAGCCATGTGATGCACCTGGTGTCCCGGGTCGTAGGCACCCTTCGCGCCGACCTCGACGCCCTGCACGGCTACCAGGCCTGCATGAACATGGGCACCCTCACCGGCGCGCCCAAGCTTCGCGCCAGCGAGTTGATCCGCGAGGTGGAAGGCCAGCGCCGGGGCAGCTACGGCGGCGCCGTGGGGTATGTCAACGGCCTGGGCGACATGGACACCTGCATCGTTATTCGTTCGGCCTTTGTGAGCCAGGGGCTGGCCCACGTACAGGCCGGTGCCGGTGTGGTGTACGACTCGGACCCGCAATCGGAAGCCGATGAAACCCGCAACAAGGCGGCGGCGGTACTCAATGCCATCGCCCTTTCCCACGGCAGCACCCTGGCGGAGGTGAACGCATGAGCCAGACCATTTTCCTGCTCGACAACTACGACTCCTTTACCTACAACCTGGTGGATCAGTTCCGCGCCCTCGGCGCCACGGTCAATGTTTACCGCAATACGGTGCCGGTGGCCCAGTTGCTGGCCGCCATGACACAGGCCGACAACCCGGTACTGGTGCTCTCCCCCGGTCCGGGCAAACCCAGTGACGCCGGCAACATGCCGGCACTGATTGAACAGTGCCTGGGCCGCTTTCCCATTCTCGGCATCTGCCTGGGCCATCAGGCGCTGGTGGAACACTATGGCGGCCGGGTGGAAAGCGCCGGCGAAATCAAGCACGGCAAGAGCTCGATGATCAGCCACTCCGGCAAAGACATGTTTGCCGGCCTGCCCAACCCGCTGCCGGTGGCCCGCTACCACTCGCTGGTGGGCACCCACATTCCCGCCGGCCTGGAAGTGGTGGCCGACTTCAACGGCATGACCATGGCCGTGCAGGACAGGGCCCGCCGGGTGCTGGGCTTTCAGTTCCATCCCGAATCCATCATGACCACCGACGGGGCCCGCCTGCTGGCCCAGAGTCTGCAATTTATTACCGCCAAGGAGAATGCCGCATGAATCAGGCCATGGAACAACTTTACCGGGGCGAAAACATCAGCCGTGAAGCCTCTCATGCCCTGTTCGAGCAACTGCTGCGCGGCGACATGGATCCCATTGTGCTCTCCTCCCTGCTCACCGCCCTGAAGATAAAAGGCGAAAGCCCGGACGAGATCGCCGGGGCCGCCAGCGCCCTGCTGGCCGCCGCCAAACCCTTTCCCCGCCCCGATTACGCCTTTTGCGACATCGTTGGTACCGGCGGCGATGGCATGAACACCATCAATGTGTCCACCACCTCGGCGCTGGTGGCCGCCGCCTGCGGCATTCCCGTGGCCAAGCACGGCAACCGGGGGGTATCGTCCAAGTCGGGTTCGTCAGACCTGCTGGAGCAACTGGGCATTCGCCTGGATCTCAGCCCGGAAGCGGCCCGCCGCTGCCTGGACGAAGCCAAGGCCTGTTTTCTGTTCGCCCCGCTCTACCACGGTGGCATTCGCCACGCCATGCCGGTGCGCCAGGCCCTGAAAACCCGCACCATCTTCAATGTGCTGGGCCCGCTCATTAACCCGGCACGCCCAAGCTTTATGGTGCTGGGGGTGTACAGCCCGGCACTGGTCCGCCCCATTGCCGACACCCTGGTGACCATGGGCCTGGAGCGGGGCATGGTGGTGCACGGCAGCGGCCTGGATGAAATTGCCATTCACGGCCCCACCCACATCGCCGAGATCAACGGCAACACCGTCACCGAATATCACATCACCCCCGAGGAACTGGGGCTGGAACGGCACGATATCAGCACCATTGAGGGCGGCGAGCCGGCAGAGAACCGCAAAATTACCGAAGCCCTGCTGGCCGGTGAAGGTACCCTGGCCCAGCAGAGCGTGATTGCCATGAACGTGGCGCCGCTGCTGGTGATGAGCGGTCAGGTGGAAAATCTCAAGCAGGGCGTGGAGCGGGCGCTGTCCGTGTTAAGATCCGGCCGTGCCCTGGATGTGGCCAAACAACTGGCGGAGTTGAGTCAATGCTGAATACGGTGCTCGGCAAAATTGTTGCCGACAAGAAAATCTGGGTGGAAGCCCGCAAACAAAGCCAGCCGCTGGCCAGCTTTGAAGCCGCGCTCACCCCAAGCGACCGTCCCTTTGCCGAGGCCCTGGCCGCCGGCAAGCCGGCCTTTATTCTGGAATGCAAAAAGGCCTCGCCCTCCAAGGGACTGATAAGGGAAGTGTTTGATCTGGATGCCATTGCCGGCGTCTATGGCCGTTACGCCTCGGCCATTTCGGTGCTGACCGAAGAAAAGTACTTTCAGGGCCGCATGGAGTTTGTGACCCGAGTGCGCGAACAAGTGACCCAGCCGGTGATCTGCAAGGACTTTATTGTCGATCCTTACCAGATCAAGCTGGCCCGCCACTACCAGGCCGATGCCATTCTGCTGATGCTGTCGGTGCTGGACGACGAGCAGTATGCCGAACTGGCCAAGGTGGCCGAATCCCTCAATATGGGCGTGCTCACCGAGGTGATCGACGAAGAGGAAGTCGCCCGGGCGCTGAAACTGGGTGCCAGGGTGATTGGCATCAACAACCGGGACCTGCGGGACCTCAGCATCGATCTCAACCGCACCAAACGGCTGGCGGCACTCATTCCCGAAGACCGCATCGTGATCTCCGAGTCCGGCATTTACCATCACGGCCAGACCAAGGCGCTCTCGGCCCATGCCGACGGCTTTCTGGTGGGCAGCTCGCTGATGGCCGAAGACCACCTTGAGCTGGCGGTGCGCCGGCTGATCCTCGGCGACAACAAGGTCTGTGGCCTCACTCGGGCCGAAGACGCCGCCGCCGCGTTTGAAGCCGGTGCCGTTTACGGGGGCCTCATCTTCGTGGAGAAAAGCCCCCGCTGCGTGAGCCTGGACCAGGCCCGCCGCGTGATGGCCGGCGCCCCGCTGCACTACGTGGGCGTATTTCAGAATCAGCCAGCAGACGAGATAGTGGCCACCGCACAAGAGCTGAACCTGGCGGCGGTGCAACTGCACGGTGACGAAGACGATGCCACCATCGAGCAACTCAAAGCCCGGCTGCCCGGCGTGGCCATCTGGAAAGCGGTGGCGGTAAGCGATGCGCTGCCCGCCCTGCCCCAGCACGCCGATCGGCTGCTGTTTGATACCAAGGCTGGCGGCCAGAGCGGCGGCACCGGCCAGGCCTTTGACTGGAGCCTGCTCGCAAACATCGATAAGGCCAGTGCCATGCTGGCCGGCGGGCTCACTTCCGACAACGCCGCCACCGCCGCCGCCGTTGGCTGCCGCGGCCTGGACTTTAACTCCGGCGTGGAAAGCGCTCCCGGCCAAAAAGATGCCGACAAACTCAAGGCGGCCTTTGCCACCCTCAGACACTACGGACGCAGGACAAACACACAATGAGCTTACTGAACCCCTTTTTCGGCGACTTTGGCGGCATGTACGTGCCGCAGATCCTGATGCCGGCCCTGCTGCAACTGGAGCAGGCCTTTGTGGACGCCCAGCAGGATCCGGAATTTGACCGCGAGTTTCGCGAGCTGCTGACGGAATACGCCGGCCGCCCCACCCCGCTGACCCGGGTGCGCAACCTGGCCGCCAACACCAAAACCCGCATTTACCTGAAGCGGGAAGATCTGCTGCACGGCGGTGCTCACAAGACCAACCAGGTGCTGGGCCAGGCGCTGCTTGCCAAGCGCATGGGCAAAAAACGCATTATCGCCGAAACCGGCGCCGGCCAGCACGGCGTGGCCACCGCCCTGGCCTGCGCCCTGATGGACATGGAGTGCATCGTGTACATGGGCGCCAAGGACTGCGAGCGGCAAAAACCCAATGTATTCCGTATGGAGCTGATGGGCGCCAAGGTGATACCGGTGCATTCCGGCGCGGCCACCCTCAAGGACGCCTGCAACGAGGCGCTGCGTGACTGGACCGCCAACTACGACACCACCCACTACATGCTGGGCACCGCCGCCGGCCCGCACCCCTTCCCCACCATAGTGCGCGAATTCCAGCGCATGATCGGCGAGGAAGCCAAGGTGCAGATCATGGAGCACGAAGCGCGGCTGCCCGATGCGGTGATTGCCTGTGTGGGCGGCGGCTCCAACGCCATTGGCCTGTTCGCCGACTTTATTGAGGAAGACAGCGTCAAGCTCATCGGCGTGGAGCCGGCGGGCAAGGGCATTGACACCGGCGAGCACGGCGCCACCCTGGGTGAAGGCACCAAGGGCGTATTCTTTGGCATGCTGTCGCTGATGATGCACGATGAAGACGGCCAGGTGGAAGAATCCTACTCGGTCTCCGCGGGCCTCGACTTTCCGTCCGTGGGCCCCCAGCACGCCTACCTGGCCACCACCGGCCGGGCCCAGTATGTGTCGGTCACCGACGACGAAGCCCTCAGCGCCTTCCAGGCCCTGGCCCGTAACGAAGGCATTATTCCGGCGCTGGAATCCTCCCACGCCCTGGCCTATGCCCTGAAAATGGCCGAAGCCGATCCGGAAAAAGAGCAGGTACTGGTGGTGAACCTGTCCGGTCGTGGCGACAAGGACATCTTTACCGTGGCCGAAATCCTGGAGCACAAAGGAGCCCTGAAATGAGCCGTTACCAGCGTTTGTTTGACCGTTTGAAAACCGCCGATGAAGGCGCCTTTGTCCCCTTCGTGACCCTGGGCGACCCTACCCCCGAGCACTCGCTGAAGGTGATTGACGCCCTGGTAGCCGGCGGTGCCGACGCCCTGGAGCTGGGCATTCCCTTCTCCGATCCGGTGGCCGATGGTCCCACCATTCAGGCCGCCACCCTGCGCGCCCGAAAGGCCGGCACCAACTCGCAAATCTGCTTCGACATGCTGACTCAGGTACGGGAAAAATACCCCGAGCTGCCCATTGGCCTGCTGGTGTACGCCAACCTGGTGTATGCGCCGGGAATGGACAGCTTCTATGGCCGTGCCGCCAGGGCCGGTGTGGACTCGGTGCTGGTGGCCGACGTGCCGCTGGAAATGGCCGGACCCTTCAAGGCCGCCGCCGACCGGGCCGGCATTGAGAGCATTTACATCGCCCCGCCCAACGGCGATGAAGCCACCCTGAAAGCGGTGGCACAAACCGGCTCCGGCTACACCTACCTGCTGAGCCGGGCCGGCGTGACCGGCACCGAAACCAAGGCAGGCGCCCCGGTCGACACCCTGCTGGCCACCCTGGCCAGGTATGATGCCCCGCCGTCCCTGCTGGGCTTTGGTATCTCCACGCCCGAACAGGTGCGCGACGCCATCCAGTCCGGCGCCGCCGGTGCCATCTCCGGCTCCGCCGTGGTCAAGATCATCGAGCAACACCTGGACCAGCCCCAGGCCATGCTGGATGCCCTGACCGCCTTTGTGAAAGAGATGAAGGCCGCGACGCGAAAGTAAGACGTTCGACGTGAGATGTAAGGGGTGAGCAAAATTTGCCCCGTATTTTCCTCCGTCATCCCGGCACAGGAACGTCATTCATCACGAAAATAAGGACAGGCGTCCGACAAAACGGCACTTGGGTTAACCTGGTGCCGTTTTTATGGAGCGCAGGCTGCCAGCCTGCAACTTGCCGCGAAGCGGCAAGCTCATGATCGCTTTACCCACTTCCTTCACCCTGCCAACGTGCTAACCTGGTCCGATAAAAATCTAACAATAACAAGGACACGGGATGACTGCGCCGCTGCCCCAAGGGCTCTATGACCTGCTTACCACCCAGAGTTTTACCGAATCGAAAAAAGTATTAGTAGAAGCTGGTTTATCCATTCACGCCGAAGATCTTAATCCGGAATTCAGCCATGAAAGACTGGCTAACGCGCTGGCAGAGCAACTTTCCCAACTGCTGGCCGATATCAAAGGCAAAGACAAGGTCGAGACTCAGGCCCTGCTGATTAACGAAATTCTGCGCTACTCCCGCCAACGGCTTGAGCAACCTGACGAATCAGCAATGTTGGCCACACCACCTCGAGTGATTCGGGCCCTGTATGCTACCAAGCCTCCGAACATGCCGGCCATTGGGCTAGCGCAACCCTGGTTATTTACCGCTGGTAAAGACTCTCCCGCCCTGTTCCACGAGCTACAAGCTGAGCTCGCCTCGTGCAACAGCGTAGATATTTTGATGAGTTTTATTACCGTCTCCGGTGTGCGCAAAATCATCGATGTGCTCAAACAAATCACCAGCACCAATGCGCAGGGTCAAAGCCAGGCCCGAGTGCGTATTCTTACCACCACCTACATTGGTGCCACTGAGCAAAAAGCCCTGGATATGCTGGCTCGCCTACCCAACTGTGCAGTGCGGGTTTCCCTTGATGGCCGGCGTACTCGGCTGCATGCCAAAGCCTGGATTTTTGAGCGACACAGCGGCTTTGGCTCTGCTTATGTAGGCAGCGCCAATTTGTCCAGTGCCGCACTCATGGGGGGATTGGAATGGACGGTTAAATTCACCGAAAAAGGCCAGAATCAGCTCTATCAACGGGCACAAGCGCATTTTGAAACCCTTTGGCAAGATGGCGAGTTTCAGCCTTATAATCCAGAAGATAAAACCCATCGCCAAGAGCTGGCCAACGCCATCAAGCGCGAGTCGGGACAAGACGTTATTGCCACTCCCACCTTCTTTGATATTGAGCCCAAGCCCTTTCAGCAAGACATTCTGGAGCAGTTAGCCAACGAGCGGGCCCATGGCCGCATGCGCAATTTGCTGGTGGCAGCCACCGGCACGGGCAAAACAGTGATGGCGGCATTTGATTATCGAACGCTGGCCCGCCAGCAAGGTGGGCTACCACGTCTATTATTTGTCGCCCATCGCAAGGAGCTGCTGATCCAAGCCATGCGAACCTTTCGGCTGGTGTTACGGGAGCCAGACTTTGGTGATCTTTTTACCGGTGAGTACCAACCAACGCAAGATAACCACCTGTTCGCTACCATTCAAAGCATCAACGCTCGTAAGCTGGTCTCACAGACCAAGGCTGATCATTGGCGAATGGTGATCATGGACGAGTGTCATCATATTGAAGCCAACAGCTTTGAACAGTTACTCACTACCTTAAAACCGGCCTGCTTGCTGGGACTGACCGCCACTCCTGAACGCACCGATGGCAAGAGCATTCTGCGCCACTTCGATAACCGCCCCGATGGCTCCCCGGCGGCCCAGTTACGCCTTTGGCAGGCGCTGGATCTGCAACTGTTAGCCCCCTTTGAATATTACGCCTGCGACGACAATACCGACTATCGCAGCATTCCTTGGAAAGATGCCAACGAGTTAAAAGAGCTCGACAAGCTGCTGACCGGAAACCATGTGCGTGCCGCCGCCGTTATTCGTTCATGGCAACAACTGGTGAACGACCCGCGTCAAGGTAAAACCCTGGTATTCTGCGTCAGCATTGCCCATGCCGAATTTATGGCGGAACAGTTTGAAAAAGCCGGCATACTCGCTAGTGTGATCACTGGCCAAAGCTCGTCAAAAGAGCGGCACGAGCTGCCTCAACGACTCAAGAAAGGCGATATTCATGCGCTGATCACCGTCGATCTCTACAACGAAGGCGTCGACTTACCTTTTGTCGACACCCTATTGCTGCTGCGCCCGACCCAAAGTGCCACCCTGTTTCAGCAGCAAATCGGCCGCGGTCTGCGCCTGCATGAAGGCAAAGAAAGCTGCCTCATTCTGGATTTTGTTGGCCAGCATAAACAGGGCTTTCGCTTCGATCTGCTCTACAGCGCCATCACCGGGCTCACTCGACGGGAGGTGGTAGAAAGTGTCGATAAAGGCTTTGGTCGCTTGCCCAGCGGTTGCCATCTTCAACTGCAAAAACAGGCTCGCGAGCATATTCTCGACAGCCTACGCCAGGCCATTAATCAAAACTGGCGTCGCCTGCAACAAGAGCTGCATACCTATGTGAATCTCACCAATAATCGTCAAGTGACCCTGAGTGAATTTCTAAACGAGCAGCAACTGGAGCTGGAAGATATTTATCGTTCCGGCCAAAACAGCGGTTGGACCAACCTGAAGCGGGATGCAGGCCTGCTGGAGGGCGAGACCTGCGCGCAAGAGCGCTATTTCAGCCGTCGCATTGGCAGCCTGCTGCATATCGACGACGCCGAGCAATTACAGCTAATCCAACAAGTCGCCGAGCAGAATGCCCACTACCTGATCGCCAATGAGAACGAACGTCAGCGGCTGCAAATGCTGGCCTACCAGATAGATGGTGAGCACAAACAAACCGGCTCGGCCCACGCCTTTCTCGACCGCTTGGCACAAACCCCGGCGGCTTGCGCTGAGCTGGCTGAACTCAGTCATTATCTCGATGCCCGCACCCGCTATGCCTACTCTCCCCTGCCTGGCCTGGAACATACTCCGCTTAAGCTACATGCGGCCTACCAAAGCCGGGAAATTCTTACGGCAGTCGGCTTTTTAACCGAGCACAAACGCACGCCTTTTCAGGCGGGCGTACTGCCCCTGAAAGAGCTGAAAACCGAACTCTTGCTTGTGACTCTCGATAAAAGCGCGGCGCAGCACGAGGGCGTGGCCTATCACGATTACGCCATCAGCCAACAGGAGTTTCATTGGCAATCTCAGAACAGTGCGAGCCCCGACACCCCCAGCGGTCGTCGCTACCTCGACAGCAGCGAGAACGGTTGGCGGTTTCAGCTATTTGTCCGCATCAATAAACAGTCGCCCTATCGCGCCTGTGGCCCGGTTCGCTTATTGCGTTATCACGGCAGTAAGCCGATGAATATTGTCTGGCAGTTAGAGCATCCGCTACCGGTACGCCTGTTCCGTGAATTCAGCGTGTTGAAAGGGTAAGAGAAGCGCCCTGGCGGGCGCTGATGCAGGCGAGCCGCCCCTGTTCAGGGACAAGACCTGCGCTCCGGGGGCATTATCTGACCGGACCGCCCCCTTCAAAATAGCGCCGGTGCAGCTCGCGGATTTCTTCGGCCAGCTCCGGCACCGGGCCGGCCACGGGAATGTCGGGAGCAATGTCGTTGATGGTCAGTGCCTTCACCGGCGCGGCGCCCAGGCCCCACTGCTCGCACCACACGGCAAACTGGCCGGCGGAGCTGGCAAAGACAATGCGCCCAAGGCCAGCCCAGGCGTGGGCGGCGGAACACATGGGGCAGTGCTCGCCCGAGGTGTAGAGGGTAGCGCGGGAGCGCTCGGTCGGGCTCAGGTTTTCGGCCGCCCAGCGGGCCAGGGCAATTTCCGGGTGCCAGGTGGCCTCCACCGTATGAATACGGTTGCGGTCTTCCGCCAGCACGGCCCCTTCGGCCGACACCAGCACAGAGCCAAAGGCCATGTCGCCCTCGCTCAGGGCTTCTTCGGCCAGCTCTACACAACGGCGCAGATGGCGCAGATCCTGCTCGCTAATGGTCATGTTTACCTCCTGTTCGCAAACACGGTTATGTTGTCTGTCTGCCTCACAAGGTACTGAAGAAACTAAAAATTTAAAAGTCGATCCGTATCACTTACCGGGTTTCGGTTTTATGCTTGCATGACTGTTTATGTTTTAAACAAACAACAACCAACAGGAGAGCCCATGTTTGATTTAACGGATCAGGTCGCCCTGGTGACCGGCGGCGCCAAGGGCATTGGCAAGGGCATCGCGCGGGTGCTGACCGAGGCCGGCGCCACCGTGGTGATCGCCGATATCGACGAAGCCGCCGGCAAGGCCACCGCCGGTGAGCTCAACGGGCATTATTACTATCTGGATGTATCCCGTCAGGAAAGCTGCCGGCAGGCGGTGGCGGCGGTACTCAGGGAGTTTGAACGGCTGGATATTCTGTGCGCCAACACCGGCATTTTTCCCCAATGCGAGCTGGCCGCCATGACCGAGCAGCACTGGGACGAAATGCACAACATCAACCTCAAGGGCACCTTTTTCATGGTGCAGGCGGCACTGGAGGCCATGCGCCCGCGGGGCTATGGCCGCATTGTGATCACCTCTTCCATTACCGGCCCGGTCACCGGCTTTCCCGGCTGGAGCCACTACGCCGCCAGCAAGGCCGGCCAGCTTGGCTTTATGCGCAGTGCGGCGCTGGAATGCGCCCGCGATGGCATTACCATCAACACCGTGATGCCCGGCAACATTCTCACCGAGGGGCTGCAGGCACAGGGAGAGGAATACCTGGAGCAGATGAAGGCGGCCATTCCCACCCACAGCCTGGGCACGCCGGACGACATTGGTCATGCGGCCTGTTTTCTGGCATCGAAAGAGGCGCGTTACATTACCGGCCAGACCTTGATCGTGGATGGCGGTCAGGTGCTGCCCGAGTCGCCGGAGGCGGTGCAGTAAAAAGCCCGGCCAATGCCGGGCTTGCCAGTGCCTCAGGGCACAAATGCGAACGGGCCGCCTGCCCTTGTGGCGGGCGGCTCGTTCGTTTAGTCGTTGTCGGCCAGGGGCTGCAGTTTGCCGGCAAATTCGGCACGCTTCAGTCGCAGCGGCGCATACATCAGCGCGCCCACCAGGAACAGACCCAGATACCCGATCAGCGGGTAGAAGAAGGCCACCAGCTGGGTAAAGCCGGCGAAGCTGGCCACAAAGCCCACCACCATGGTAATGATGCTGAAACGGTTGGCCGCCGGGGTGTGCATTTCCACAAAACGAGCGACAAAGGCGTAGAACATGCTGGCGCCGGTGCTGAAAATCATGCCAAAGAGTACAAACGCCATGGCCTTGGCCAGCCAGGGAGAGATGCCGTCGATGATTTTCAGCAGCGGCAGCGCATAGCCGGCCACCTGATCAATTTGCGAGAACATGGCCAGATGGCTGATCATGATCAGCACCCCGACCCCGGCGCCACCCAGCAGGCCGCCCCAGCGGGCAATGCGGGCATTGGGCTCGGCCCCGCCCATCACCAGCGCCATGGCAGCTCCCACGGCAATGTTGAACGACACATAGTTGATGGCCGACACCAGCCAGTGCGGCAGAGTGGACTCAATGCTTTCGGCAATGGGCGCCAGCTCGGCAAAGCTGCGCTCCATGGTCAGCAGGCTGTAAACGCAGATCAGCACCAGCGCCAGCACCAGAAAAGGCGTAATGCTGCCAATCAGTGCAACCACCCGCTGCACGTTCAGCATCAGGGTGGCGCCCATCAGCAGGGTCATCAGCACACTGCCCACAAAGGGCGCCAGGCCAAACTGCTGATGCAGGGTAGAGCCGGCACCGGCGATCATCACCACGCCCACCCCAAACAGGGTAAAGATGATAACGCCATCCACCACCACGCCAAGGTAGCGGCCGCTTATCTGGTACACCACGGTTTTATGGGAGCGGGTTTGCGTACGGCTGCCCAGCCAGGTCAGCATCATGCCAAGGTAGGCAAACAGGGCCGTGGCCACCACGGCCGCTGCCGTGCCCAGGTAACCAAAGCTGGTGAAGTACTGCAGTACTTCCTGACCGGAGGCAAAGCCCGCCCCCACAATGATGCCAATGAATGCACTGGCAATTTTAATGATGTTCCACATGATCGTCTGTTAATCCTTTTACAACCCAAAATACAACAATACTGATGGGCAAAGGTGCAAAATATGCGTTTGCCATACAATAAAGCCGGCGACCTTAGCAGAGGTTGCCGGCCAGTGCCATAACACCTTGGTCGTAAGGATCAATAATGTGGTTCAGTCCAGTGTTTGCACACCGCCACCGTTGACAAACAGGGTCTGACCACTGACCCAGCAACTCACCGGCGCCGCAAAGTAGAGCACGGCGCCGGCAATGTCTTCCGCCTCCCCCAGCCGCCTGAGCGGAGTGTGGGCCAGCATGCGGGCCTCGATCTCGGGGGTCAGCACCGAGGCCAGGGCGTCGGTACGCACGGCCCCCGGGCCCACGGCGTTGACGCGAATGCCGGCGGGGCCGTAATCAAAGGCCAGGTTGGCGGTCATGTGATTGATGGCGGCCTTGGAAGACGCATAGGCACTGATGGCCGGGCTTTTGTTGATGGAGCTCATCGACGACATATTGATGATGGAGCCGTAGCCGGCCTTTTCCATATGGGGAGCGCACAACTGGGCCAGCCGCCAGTTGCTGAACACGTTCAGCTCAAAGGTACGGGCGAATTCGGCCACCGTGAGCGTAGCGGGGCTCTCCCGGCCGGCCCCCCCGCCGCCCACGTTGTTGACCAGAATGTGGATATGGCCAAATTCCGCCAGGATCTGGTTCACCAGCCCGGTCAGATCTTCGTCTCTGGTCACATCACAGGCCACCGCCAGGGCTTTGCCGCCTGCCTCGCGGATTTCCTCGGCGGTGGCCTCGGCGGCGTCCAGCTTCAGATCCGCCACCACCACACGGGCGCCATGGGCGGCCAGCATGGCGCTGCAGCCCTTGCCAATGCCCTTGGCGCCGCCGGTAATAATGGCCACCTTGCCGGTGAGATCAAAAAGTTCAGCAGGTTTCATAAGGGCTCCTGTTACGGTTTTTCAAGGGACATCAGGTGATCCGCCACCGCCTGATACGCCGGCAGCGAGTCGGGATCGTTGGCTCCGTTGGCCGCCACCGGGTGGGAAGCAAAGCGCACCAGCACCATGTCGGCGGCCGGATCTATATAAATGGTCTGACCGTGCACCCCCCGGGCGGCAAAGGCGCCGTTGCGGTTATGGGTTACCCACCACATATTGCGGTAAGACCAGCCCTTGAGCGTGTCGAAACCGGAGCGGGCAAAGGCTTCCTTGCTGCCGCCGCGGCGTATATCCTCAATGGCAGCCGCCGGCAGCAGTTGTTCGCCCTGCCAGCGGCCGCCATTGCGCACCAGCTCGCCAAAGCGGGCCATGTCCCGCAGGCCGGCGCTCAGGCCGCCGCCGGCAAAGGGCGTACCCAGGCTGTCTACCTGGTAATAGGCACTCTGCTCCATGCCAATGCGCCGCCAGATGCGCTCGGACAACAGCGCCGCCACCGACTTGCCGCTGGCCCGGGCAATCACCCAGCCCAGGGCGTCGCTGTTCACGGTTTTGTAGCCAAAGGCCTGGCCATGCTCCCCCTGCTTTTGCACGCCGGTCAGGTATTCGAAATAACCCACCGGGCCGGTGTAGCCCTCCGGCCTGGGCCAGGGACTGCCGGCGGCGGAGAATTGCCATACCTCGGCATTGGGATCGGCATAATCTTCGCTGTAGTGCAGCCCCGTGGTCATGTCCATCAGCTGGCGAACGGTGGCATCGCCAAAGGCGGAGCCGGCCAGTTCCGGCACATACTCGGCCACTCTTTTGCTGTCATCCAGCCGGCCTTCGGCCACCAGCACGGCGGCGAGCAGGCCGGTAAACGACTTGGTCACCGACATGGCCGCGTGCTGGCCGTCTTCCCTCAGGGCCCCGGCATAACGCTCGTACACCACCTCGCCCCGGTGCAGAATTATCAGGCCGTCGGTGTAGTTGCGCTCAAAGGCCTCGGCAAAGGTGATGGGCTCCTCGCTGCCCCAGGGCAGAAAGCGCAGCCGATCGATAAGCGGATCAAGACGGTAGGTCAGCGGGGCCGGGGCTCCCAGGCCGCGAGATACTGCCACCGTGGGCATAAACTCGCGCATGTGGGCCACGCTGTAGCGCAGGGCGGGAAATGCAAAAAAGGATCCGTCGGCGGCGCTGATGCGTTTTTCTGCCGGGGGCGGAAAACCCTGCATCCAGCCAAGGACATGGGGATCGCTGTCTTGGGCGGAAAGCGGCGCCGCTGCCGGCTGAGCAATCGCCGGCAACGACAACAGGGTAAAAAGCAGACCGGTGGCGGTCCGCCGGGGGAAGGTAACACCGATCATGATGTCTCCCGCGCAGGGTGGCTGTTCGGGAGAGTATAGACTCGGGCGCCCTTACTGCGGACGGAAACGACGGGGCAAAGCGCCCATTTTGGGTGAGTCCGTCATGGGTGGGTCATTCCGCCCTGCGCCGGAAGAAAGATGCCGGGTCAAGGCCCGGCATGACGATTTATGCTGCGGCAATCACACCGCCGGCCAGCCAGCCGGTGTAGGCCAGGTAAACCGCCAGCAGAAACGCGCCTTCAAACCGGTTGATGCGCCCCTGGCGGCCCCTGAAGCCAAAGCCCAGCACAAACAGCGACAGGGTCAGCACTATCATCACCATAAAGTCGCGGCTGATCACTTCCGGCGCCACTTCCAGCGGGTGGATAATACCGGCCAGTCCCACCACCGCCAGGGTGTTGAACAGGTTGGAGCCAATCACATTGCCCAGGGCCAGATCGTGTTCGTTTTTGCGAATGGCGGCAATGGAGGACGCCAGCTCCGGCAGCGAGGTGCCAACGGCCACGATGGTCAGGCCAATGATTAAATCGCTGACGCCAAAGGCCTGGGCCACGTTCACCGCCCCCCACACCAGAAAGCGTGAGCTGATGATCAGCAACACCAGGCCGGCCACCAGCCAGAACAGGGCCTGCTTCAGGGTCATTCGGTTTTCGTCCAGCTCTTTCACCTCATCGGCGGCCATGCTGTCGCTGCCGTCTTTCAGGCCCTGGCCAATGCTCCAGGCCATGAGCAGCACAAACACCACCAGCAACATCACGGCGTCGGGCCGCGCCAGCCAGCCGTTCCACAGCAGGCTGAGCGACAGCAGGGTGATCAGCAGCAGTATCGGCAGCTCCTTGCGCAGCACCTGGGAATGCACGGCAATGGGGCTTATCAACGCCGTTACCCCGAGGATCAGGCCAATATTGGCAATGTTGGAGCCATAGGCATTTCCCAGGGCCAGGCCGGGGTTGCCTTCCAGCGCCGAGATAATGGACACCACGATTTCCGGCGCCGAGGTACCGAAACCGACGATCACCATGCCGATCAGCAACGGCGGCATGCCGGCATAGCGGGCGGTAGCCGAGGCACCGTCCACAAAACGGTCGGCGCTCCACACCAGCACCCCAAGGCCCAGTAAAATGGCGGCAACGGACATCAGCATGAGGCATTCCCCCCGTGAGCAGGGGCAGACAGCAGAAAAGGCAAAGCAGACAGGTTCATAAGCGGCTCTTGGGGCGGGACATGATAACCGAGACGCCCCATCTCCCGCCCGGTGGATGGTTGCGTCTCGAGTCTCATCAATCCGTCAGGACACGACTGCCATAAGCCTTTGGCTCAGAGATTGTTGACAGCCGTTTCGGCGGTGGCCGAACGATTACTCCCTCAAGAGGTGCCTATTGTGACAGCTTGCGGCGGGCAAGAAAAGGGGCCGTGAGGGGTGAGGAGTAAAGGGTGAGGAGGAAATACCCGTGAACTGCCCCTCACACCTCACCCGTCACGCCTCACAACATTCACAAACTCGGAAAGGCGAAATCCGAGGCCTGGTGGCTGGCACGCTCAGGCCATTTCTGGGTAATGGTCTTGCGGCGGGTATAAAAGCGCACCGCATCGGGGCCATAGGCGGCAAGATCGCCAAACAGCGAGCGTTTCCAGCCGCCAAAGCTGTGATAGGCCACCGGAACCGGCAGCGGCACGTTAATGCCCACCATGCCCACCTCGATTTGATCGCCAAACAGCCGGGCCGCTTCACCGTCCCGGGTAAACAGGCAGGTGCCGTTGCCGTATTCGTGGGCATTGATCAGCGCAATGGCCGCTTCCAAACTGTTCACCCGCACCACACAGAGCACCGGGCCGAAGATTTCCTCCCGGTAAATACGCATCTCGGGCGTGACCCGGTCAAACAGGCAACCACCAATAAAGTAGCCGTTTTCATGGCCCGGTACCGTCACGCCCCGGCCGTCCACCGCCAGGGTGGCGCCGGCGGCAAGGCCGTCTTCAATGTAGCCGGTGATTTTCTCAAGGTGCTCACGGCTGATCACCGGGCCCATGTCGTGGCCGCCCTGGGTGCCGGGGCCGATGTTCAGGGCCCGAATGCTGTCACTCAGTTTGGCCACCAGGGCGTCGGCCACCGCGTCTCCCACGCACACCGCCACCGAAATGGCCATGCAACGCTCGCCGCAGGAGCCGTAAGCCGCCCCCATCAGGGCACCGACGGCATTGTCGAGATCCGCATCGGGCAGCAGCACGGCGTGATTTTTGGCGCCGCCCAAAGCCTGCACCCGCTTGCCATTGGCCGTGCCCGTGGCGTAAATGTACTCGGCCACCGGGGTCGAGCCCACAAAACTGATGGCTTTCACGCCCTTGTGCTCGAGCAGGGCATTGACCGCCTCACGGCCGCCCTGCACCACATTCAGCACGCCCTTGGGCAGACCGGCCTCTTCCAGCAACCGGGCGATAAGCAGCGACGATCCCGGATCCTTTTCCGACGGCTTGAGCACAAAGCAGTTGCCGCAGGCGATGGCCATGGGAAACATCCACAGCGGCACCATGGCAGGAAAGTTGAACGGAGTAATGCCGGCCACCACCCCCAGCGGCTGAAAATCGGACCAGGCATCAATATCGGGGCCCACGTTGCGGGTGTATTCCCCCTTCAGCAGGCCGGGCACACCACAGGCATATTCCACGTTTTCCATGCCCCGCTGCAGCTCGCCCCGGGCATCTTCCAGGGTTTTGCCATGCTCTTCGGCAATCAGCCGGCAAATGTCGTCGGCCCGGTCTTCCAGCAGCTGGCGATACCGAAACATCACACGGGCCCGTTTGGCCGGCGGGGTGTCTCGCCAGGCGGGGAAAGCGGCCTC
>AZIJ01011344.1_pt1 | contig 22617 bp, 23 predicted proteins | sample 359151 | NCBI WGS metagenome assembly AZIJ01 (sample SAMN02429718, study PRJNA222666) | marine sediment metagenome | biome: Sediment sample; isolation source: enrichment culture of sample MGS-ElMAX(UA) from oil contaminated site at the... | place: Egypt: El Max | collected 2013-01-23 | depth 9.22 m m | reverse complement strand
GTTCGATACGGTGCAGGCCGCAAGCATGCCCGGCCGCCAGCACGTCATGCCAGACGCGCCGGGCTTCGTAGGTCCGGTCACTGGCAAGGAAGCTTGAGCGCACTTCACTGCCGAGCACCTCATCGCTGCGGCTCCGCGCGCTCGGGGCTCGCGTCAGCCAGGCATGGAAGCCACTTCGCGAGCCCCCGAGCGTCCCGTACAACCATGCCACCGGCCAGACCCCTCGGTGCTTCGCGACGAAGGCGAACTTCATATCGACTCCTTCGCGAAGTAGGCCGCGGCTTTTTTTAGGATGTCGCGCTCCGCCTTGAGCTTCGTGACCTCGCGACGTAGCCGCTCGATCTCCAGCTGTTCGGGCTTCATCTGACCGTGGCCGGGAAAGGCATGCGCCGGATCGGCGGCCACATCCCTGATCCATTTGCGAAGCACGTTCTCGTGCACATCAAGGTCACGGGCTGCTTGCGCGATCTTCACGCCCCGCTCCCTGACCAGCTTCACCGCCTCAAGCTTGAACTCGCGGCTGAATACCCTGCGTCCCATAGTCCACCTCCGGTTCCATCATGACACCTAAACTTCGTGTCCGTGAAACCGGCAGCAGCCCAAACTGAGTAACTGTTTCTGACTTGCGCGGTATATAAATTATTAGGAACAATATATGGAAAAGAGCCCTCAAACTGCGTTTCAGAGTTGGTGAAGCATATGCCAGTGCAGCCCTGTATAGCGATAGTTTACAGAAAAGGGATAGAGCAAAATCGGCGTCAATTTATGAGCGCCGAAGATACGCTCAGCTTTCAAGAGCATTATCAAGTTAAGAATCCCGACGAATATGTTGATATTATTTTAGTTGACGGTATGCGGGGACGAATGATCGCGAATGGACGATCAATCAGTCAGCACTCAAATGGGGTAAAATCGTCGCCCCGCTGGTTCAGCCGAATGCTCGACTATCTGTCTGACCGTTTGCATCGAATTTTCTGAGTTTATAACCGCGTCATGTACTTCTTGCGTGAAGAAATTCAAGCTTCCTACTTTTCGTTTGCCAAGTTTGCCTCGAATAAAGACGCCTCTTGCAATGAGGTGATTGATTTTGGGAAGGCAGCTTAGAAGACGCTCGCAATTCATCACGCCGAAAGTCCACAAATCTTCGATTCCATGGGATGTTGAACTGCCCGAAGAAAAAACGGTTCGGCTTAAATCCAGGCGAATACTCTCGAGTTCCGCCTGCATGAGTTTTGGCCACTGGATGAATTCAATGGGGTCGTCTTTCGATGCGCCGTCGATTGCTATCCCATTCACATTGCCACTGAGCAGGTACTTTGTTCTCTCAACGTGAGCCCAAAGTGAGAAAAGGACGGCTTCAATTAGAGCTGTAGTGCTGATGGATAAGCTCGGGTTTAGAAAGCTTCCTTGGGAATGGGGAAAGGACGGCGCGCTGGGTATTAAATTCTGTTCGAGAAATAACGGATTGCCGGATGGACGAAGGAGGTTGGCATTGATGTTAAGAGCATATGATTTTATTGCCCCGTGCAAAGCCTCAACTTCTTGAGGAATCGCTCTGTACGACACAGGTAGTTGAGTTTGGCGTTCCGTGGGAGCGGCACACTCTCCGATGTATCTGATGACATCCGCTACTTCCGCGAACTCTGCTGTATGCCAGTACGCCAAGTTGCTATTTGGCATTTGGGTAATAGCAACATCAGCCCGCATTGACTCCACCATCCACGCCCAAGTGCGCTTCAGTTGGACAAGCAGGAATATGGCTAGCCCGTTATGTACAAAGGTGCCATTGATAAGGCCCATGGCCTCTCCGGCACGCAACCGAACGTGTCCATTTTTTTGTGAAATTTTTTGGAGCGCTGAAAGAGACCAATGAGATGCGGGTATTACGTCACCTGACGAGTAGCTGGCATTCTTTGGGATGCAGGTGTCTTCAAAGGTTGGCGCGATTTCGAGGAGCTCTTGATAAATCGGTCCAGATACAGTTGCTCCGCCAGCCGCAATCTGCAGGAGCTTAGACAAAGTAACATACTTGGTTGCTCTGGGTGGGTGGAAGTCGCTGACGTTTATAGCGTGGTTTGAGAGTAGGTAGCGTTGGAAATTCTCCACATACTCATCTGGTACCTTCTCACTATCTCTGTGTCCCGGGAACGTATTTGCTCCATATACGGATGAATTTAAATTCTCAGAAAGATAGTTCAGGAAGTTCTTGTACGTTTTTTCTACGCGCGAAGTGCTTGATAGGCAAACTTTCGGTACGGTTTCGCGCTCTACGCACTCTATAACTTCTTTTATCAAGCGCATTATCTTCGTCTCCTGAAAGCATAGACTGCAGCCGTTATGACGGCGAGTCCCATTGCGCCATTCAGAATTGCATCCGCCGGAAGAAGTGAAGCTACATCGAGAATGCCCGGTATACCATCCGCAGATATGTGGGATTCTGTCTTGGCCATCCACAGTGTGTTGAGCAAGAAATCGAACACCTGAATGCCGCCGATCAAAATGATGCCGAGTTGGAGAACTCTTTGCCATCTGTCGGTTCGCTCTTCGATGAGCCGCGTAAGCTTGTCTGTAACTGCGCCGCTTCGTTGCTTTAAGTTTTGTGTAACTCTCATGATATCAAAAACATCATATATTTTTGTAGCGAAAGTTTTTCTTTCTGACTGTAGGCCAAGAAAATAGTCGTCGATTTCGGTCAGAATCATGTCCGTCATCGAAGAGACTGCATGGCTTCTTTTTTCAAAATGCCGAAGCTTTTCACCGGATAGCGTGGATGACATGTCGAGGTAGACCCTTCGTTGAGAGTCTCTCAGGACATCCAAGAGAGTGTAGAAATACTGCAAGGGGATCATTGTTTTTACGAAGACCGATACTCTTTCTGCTTCAGTGAATAAATTGTTTCCTACCTGTATGAATTCGTTTTCATTTTCGGCATCCGTCTCATCCGGGCACCCGGCCCAAATTCTCGCAGAAGCAGTCTCGCTTGGAGTTTCAGCCAAAATCGTTCTATTGCACCAGAGCATTGGAGTAAGGCTTTGGTTCCACTGGCTTGGTTTGATAGTTTTCATGTCATCGAAGATAACGAAATCGTCGATGCTTAGGATTGCGTTGAATGAAGCGACTTTGCGTTCTCTCGGCTTTACTTTCACCTTGAGCAGTAGCTGCCGCACTTCTTCAATTAACGGGTTTAGGTCTTCGGCGATCTGACTCTGCATGTAACTGCTTGTCAGTTTATCGAGCGAGCAAGCGCTTTCATTCGAGAGTGGTTTGTCAAACGAAAGCTTCAGGCAGATGTGAGCGATGGTAATTGTATTGTCGAAGACATTGAGCGTGACGTTCTCTACATCTTCAACTTCGATGGTGAGGTCGTCCTCGCCTGATGGGTGATGGTAAGGTGAAAAAAAAGCTTTTGCTTTTTTTATGAACTGCGCAGTTTGAAATTCAATGCGCAAGGCTGGTGATGAAAAATCCGTCTCACAGTCTTCGTTTAATGCGGTGTATTTTGAGAAGCCTGATCGAGATTGCACGGTAGAGGCGGTTACCCGTTCTATATGAGAATTGTTTAGGCGCTTTAGGGCGCGGTTCACGCTGGTTACCCATTCCTCTCGGTTTAGACTCACGATTTCCGAATTTAGATTTATGTGCGTCCTAAATGGTGCAATTAGGTGAATAATCATTGCCCCTCGCCATCGTTAAGGAAGGAATGCTTTGCATGTGGCAGGTTATGGGGAAAGCCCTCGGCAGACCAGAGGTGGACTAGGAGAAAGTCTGTTTGGAGTGTGCTAGCGGCCTTCCAACGAGCCCAGCAAACGGACGAATGCCCTGCTCGACACTGGCCGCTTCCGGCGCGGCCATGTCGCCGCCGCTCTGCAGGGATGGTCGCGGAGTGGTGACGATCATCATCGTCGTCAGGGGTATTGATGATTTTGTTGAAGAGAGTGGACGGTGCGCTTGGCGTTCGCCGTCACGGCCACGACGAAGGTGGTCTGAAGTTAGCGGCAGCACGGCGTCTCCCGCTCAAATATTTCCGCAATCAACCGGTACGATGCCCCGGCGGGCCGAACGCAAATTAGTTTATCGTGTTGCACGGTTACTAGTTTTTTGTGTCTCGTTTTTCACTGCGACACCCTGTGCGACCCCCTGTCAGCCGCGCTACGCCTGACATCGGGAATCCTTGTTGGCTGTGCCTGAGAGGTGTTGGCGGTCCCATATGGGTGTTGTTATTGTAGGCTTTTTATTGCTAGTGTTTGAGTGCACTTGTTCCTTGGTTCCCGCGTAACTCCATACACTGGAAGAAGAAACTTTGTTTCAGTAGGAAGGCAAGATGTATTTTCGCCTACAAAAACCCCTCGCGCGGACGGCTGCCGGTGACAGTGCCGTCAGACGTGCTGTGAGGGGCTTTCAGGCGAAAACTCAGCCACATTCGACCACCTGGCGGGGTCTCAAGGGCTTCGTCTTGCTCGCAAGCGAGGGGCGCATTCTGCGCCCTACAACGGGGCGTTACGGCGATGGCACGGCCGCGTAAGAGCGCGGCAGAGCAGCGCCGCCACGTTGTAAATATCCGCCTCACGGATGCGGAGCTGGCGCAGCTCAAGGCCCATGCTGCCGCCGCTGGGATGCCTTTCGGGCGCTATGCGCGCGACACAGTTCTGGGCAAACGCCCCCGTGCGCGCCCGGCCCAACTCATCATCTTTCAGAAGCTGCTCTACGAGCTGCAATCGGCAGCGACAAACTTCCAGCAGCTTGCGGACGTGACTGGCGAGGAGGTCTACGCCCGCTGGGCGCGCTACACCGGCGGGCAGTTGGTGGAGCAACTGCTGGGCCGCAACGACCTCGCTGAGCTGATCGAGGCGCAGATCGAGTCGCTCAACATGGCCGGGCATACGGTCAACCGGCTGGCGCATATGGCCAACAGCGGCCACGATGTGCCAGGCGAGCTTCGAGGCGAAACGTTCGAGGCCATGCGTGCGGCGCTGGAGCCGCTGCATGAAGCCTCAGTGGCACCAACAGCTGCCAACAAGGACGCAGGCACGCCACCGAAAGAGGGGCCGGGCCCGTCTCACGAGCCGCCGTCACGCGGGGGGAGGTGATGGATGCGCTTCAAAATCCCGAAAAAGCAGCCCGCGAACTTCCGCGCATCGGCGCTTTATCTATCGGGCAACACCGCCAAGCTCAGCCCCGATTGGGCTGCTGCCGGTCTCGTGGGTGTTGTTGGTGGGGATTGAAGGTGTACGGAGAAGCGGGTCTGTGGGCTCACCTGCCCAATTGCCTATCTCCCGCTCTTTCATACGTCTGAGAACCTCCAGAACCGCTCGCAGGGTGCTGTGGCAGAGCACTCCATGTCCAGGTGCAGTCGGCTCAGATTCTTCGAGTGAGGCTAGGATGGAGTGCTCAATGTAATGCCGCGCCTCGACGAAGTTTCGTCTGCGTAGCGCATCGACTGTCTCATTTTCAAGTGCATTGAGTGCATCCCAATCAGCGTCGCTGTCATCGTGCGACTTGGGATGGGGAAGCTGTCGCTCGTGGAGATCAGCTTCAAGCTCCAGATGATAGAACGTGCGGATAGCGGTCTGGATTTGCTCGGGAAACAAGGAGGGCGTCCTACGGAGGTAAAGGAAGAGCTGTTCAGCTCTTAGTTGCACTTCCGCGCCAAGACGCCTTGCCGTGTCGGGGCAACTCGTACGCAGAGAGAGCTTGAGCTCCCGACGATTCATCATACCGCGCAGATCCTGCGGTACGACTTGGCGGTGATAAAAAACTCCACCGCGGCGGAAGATGTTGGTTCTGAGGAGCAATTCAGACCTCGAATGTACCAGTGGAATGTACCAGTCGAGGCGCGGTAACCCTTTGATTTGACTAAGGTGTTGAGGGGAAATGTGAAATTCGATGTACCGTAGCGGTTCCGTCCTCCGCTACCATCTCTCAGCCCTAGGAAACCCATAAAGATCAAGCCCCTTTCGTCTCTGCGTCTTTCCCGGTGTGACACCAGTGTGACCGACCTGTGTTTTTGCAGGTAATTCCGAGGGGACACGGGGGAAAATGCCGACAGCCGGACCTCGCATTCAGGGCTTCAGATTTTTCCGCAATTTTCGGTGTACCCACTGCCGGACTTTTCGCCTGTCGGTGTGTCTTGTTCAGGCTTCGTCAGCGGATGAGACCTGAAGCCTGTCCCCACCTGGATATCCACCTTCGAGCACCAAGCGGCGGCCGGTACCGAGAGCAACCTGTTCAGGCGATCGTCGAGATAGTCCGCTTCCACCGAGACCGCGAATCTGAAGGAGGCCCTTCGGAAGAAGCGTGCCGTTTTTGATGAGCTAGCGAGGATTGGTGTGCAGTACGTAGTGGAGGGAGCCGGACGAGGCGCCCGTAGCTACCTGCTCAAGCGATAGAAGAAGATTCAAGCGACCGGTCCGTTTGATGTCAGGCTGCCTGCCAATCGCACTTTGTATAGCATCTTGTGCGCCTGATCGGTACGAATACTGAATACCTTCAGTTGATTCGATCAGCATGCAACCGGTTGCACAAATCAATGTTAAGAGAGCTTCTCAATTCGTATCGTCAGGCCTCTGGAAGCGAGCGCGAGAAAGGCGATTACTTCGAGCGCTTGGTCAAGGTGTACCTGGAGAAATGACGATGTATAGAGGCAATATTACACTTCTGTAGAGCGTTTTGAGGATTGGGCGAAAGCGCATGGCTGGCGCGGAAATGACACCGGAATCGATCTGGTTGCCACTCTGGCGACGGACAAGCAGTTCCATTAACAGATTTGATCTGCGCGGGGGCGCGACGGATTAATGCCGCCCGCCGAAGCTAGCAGCATGCACACATGGTTGGGAGGGCACAATTACTTTCGTAACCGGGGACGGCGCGAGAAGCTTAAAGCGCAGTATTGTCTGTGTACAACATACTACTCTACGTTGCGCCCTCAATTCTTGATCGGCACGTCTTGGTTTCCTAGGAAAGAAAATGGAGGCAAAATTAAACAAAGAGACTATTCTAAAATGGATTTCCTAATCAGACATCAACTTCATTCAATTTATCGGCGATTGCGCTCAAGTGTTCCGTATTCTGTTCTCGCTACAGCTCTATCGGCAGCGGGAACCGCCGAAACCCAGGCTGCTAGCTATACGGTTTCGTCCGAGGCGGAATTTATCTCGGCAATCAACAGTATCGCAGGTGACGGTGATCCAGATGGAACCATAACGCTCACCGGTGACGTCACAATTTCCGCAGCCTCAACTATCCCATCTGCCAACAAGAACCTGATTATCGATACAACGGGTGGCTACAATTTGATAGTCAATGCGGACATGCCGCATACAAACACTCTCGATAAAATTGGTGACGGCAACTTGATTTTTGCAGGGCAAAATGGCCCGCAAGGACGTGTCAATCTACTTGCGGGCTCCATTGAATTTACCGACGGAGCTCAGAATGACGGAGGAGCTGGATCAAGGTATCTTGTGGGGCAGGGCGCAAATTCCACGACAAGTCTGGTTGTAAGTGGGGCGGGAACCTACGTCGAAACAGGGGTTGGGTCTCGGTTTGGTGGTGGGAGTGATGCAACTACGACCATCCGAATCGAAGATGGCGGTACGCTGAAGTCGAACTCTACTACAGGAATAAACTCGCAAACCGTCGGCACAACTGGCGGGAATACATTCGTTGAGGTCACGGGACAAGACTCTCTTTTCGAGACAGGCCGTTTGAATTCCGGGTTACGTGGTGGGGTGTCCTACCGCATAACGGACGGTGGTCAAATGGCAACCGGAACAACCGATCTTGGCGGAAACGTTGTGAATGTCGGCTTTGGCGACCATGTATTGATTTCGGGCGCAGGCTCAAATTGGACTTCAAGTGGCGTGTTCCAATTCCACGACGGTACGCTTGCTGTTATGGATGGAGGGGCACTCACTTCAAGCGAATTGCTGATCGCCCCGTCAGGTGGCCGTGTAGTTGAAGCATTAGTATCAGGCGTATCGACTTCAATTTCCACAACGACCGGCGACGTGAGTATAGGCGCAGCTTTCGGCACCTATGACGGCACAGGCGTACTAACAGTGTCAAATGGTGGTTCAATTAGTTCGGTTGGCGGCACGGGAGATATTGTAATTGCCGGAGGCGCTCAAGGGAGCGGCACATTGAATGTCGGCGGGGCTGAGGGCCATGCCGCCGCGGAAGCTGGGAATATCAGCGCAGCAAACATCGTCCTTGGCGCTGGAAGTGCAACGGTGAATTTCAACCATTTCAACACCAACTACCAGCTAGATTCCGTCCTCATGGGTAGCGGTACTGTCAATCAGGTGGCTTCTGGAACAACGGTTCTGTCCGGTGCCAACACCTACGCAGGTAGCACCAACGTCCTAGGCGGTGTGCTGAGGGCCGGAGCCGCAAGCGCGTTAAGCGCGGCTTCGGATTATACAATCGGCGGAAGCGGAACCCTTGATCTCGACGGGTTTGACCAGACAATCGCTTCGTTGGACAACGGCGGCAAAGTGGCCTTTGGTTCTACCCCTGGTACCACCCTTTCGATTGCCGGCGATTACACTGGGGCTGGCGGCGTAGTTGAAATTAGTACCGTGCTAGGTGACGACGCCTCTGACACCGACCTGCTGCATGTGGCGGGCGATACGTTCGGCGCGTCTACTCTGAAAGTCACGAATGTGGGTGGTGCTGGCGCGCAGACCGTCGAAGGCATTAAGGTGGTGCAGGTTGATGGCTCATCTAATGGTTCATTCACGTTGCAGGGTGACTATATCCTCGATGGAGAGCAAGCAGTTATCGCTGGTGCCTATAGCTATGGTCTTTACCAGAATGGCGTGAGCACTCCGGCAGATGGGGACTGGTATCTACGGTCGATCCTTAGTTCTGCTGGAACACCTACTTTTCAGCCTGGCGTTCCAATATATGAGTCCTATTCTGAATCGCTTCAGAGCTTTAATGCCTTGGGCACTCTACAACAACGAGTTGGCAATCGTTCGTGGTCCATGTCAGATGATGCAGTAGCAACCGGTCTGATTGAGGGTAGAGGAGTTTGGGGGCGCATAGATGGCTATCGCGCCAACTACGTTCCTAAAGCGTCAACCAGTGATGCCGAGTACGTTACCAGCGCTTGGAAGTTGCAAATTGGTGTTGATGAGGTGCTTCACACGGGTGATTCAGGCGACTTGATCGGTGGCATTTATTTCCATTACGGAACGGGCTCCACCGATGTTAGCGCCGCGTCAGGCGACGGCGACATCAAGAGTTCGGGCTATGGTCTCGGCGGGACGTTGACCTGGTACAGCGACACTCAATTTTATTTTGACGCTCAGGCTCAAGCAACTTGGTATGTGAGCGACCTCTCGTCGGCAACAACCGGCAACAGTTTGATCACAGACAACGATGGTTTTGGCTTTGCGGCAAGCGTCGAGGCCGGCCAGAAACTCGATCTAAGCTCGAACTGGTCAGTTACGCCGCAAGCGCAACTTATGCACTCCTCAATAAGCCATGATAGCTTCGTCGATGCATATGGTGCAGCGGTATCTCTGGATGAGAGCAAAAGCCTGATAGGTCGACTTGGACTGTCGGCTGACTACCAAGAGTCGGACGAGACTAAAAAGAGCCGTACGCACATCTATGGAATTGCCAATCTTTACCACGATTTCGCTGGTGGTTCCAAAACAACCGTTTCAGGTGTAACGCTCGCAAGCGAGCGCCATTCAACTTGGGTCGGTGTAGGTATCGGCGGATCCCACAACGGGGATGACGATAGATACTCAATTTATGGTGAGTTGAACATGAGCACGGGGCTGGCGAATTTTGGAGAAAGCTCAAATGTCAAAGCCACGTTTGGGATGCGCGCGAAATGGTAATGCTGATCGCGCCTCTGGTTGCACTACACGTCAAGATAGTTCTTAAGTAATTGACGCCAAACAAAAAAGTGGGCCGCTTGACAGCAGTCGGAGCGGTCCAACATATCTACGACGGCGCCGCTCAAGACGTATCAAATTGTTCAAATGGCCCAACCAATCGCATCTACTGTTGTGGTTGCCGACTGGTTGGAGAAGCTAGTGGACGTCATGTTGAAAATGTCTGACGTCAGTACCTACCGGACAGATTTAGGGGTTTGAGCAACGGAGGATTTCTGGTTCATCGAAGCCATTATGGAGCGAAGATGGACAAGAAATTCGGAACATCGAAGGATGCCGCTGACAAGTTGGTCAGGGGCATCAAAAGGAAGACCCGCAAACAATACTCGGCTGAAAAGAAGATCAGGATCGTCCTGGCGGAGCTTCGCGGCGAGGAAAGCATTGCCGCGCTTTGCCGCCGCGAGGGCATTGCAGAGAGCCTGTATTACTCCTGGTGAAAGGAATTCCTCGAGGCTGGGAAGAACCGTTTGGCAGGCGACATGGCACGGCAAGCGACGGCCCCTGAAGTCAAGGAACTACGATCCGAAGCTTTGGCCCTGAAGGAGGTGGTTGCTGAGCTGACGCTTGAGAACCGGCTGCTCAAAAAAGCATGATCGGGGATGGGGAGGACGGCGAATGAGGTATCGTGCATCCGAGAAGCTTGAGATCATCCGCACAGTGGAAGCCTCGCATCTACCAGTGAAGCAAACATTGGCCATGATTGGCATTCCAAGCAGGTGTTCTGTTTGTTGAGCTTTCGGTGGATTGGGAGGCGGAATCATAATCCGCGTGTCGGGGGGTCAAATCCGTCCTCCGCTACCACCGGCCCGCTGCTTCGATCTTCCAGTCTTGTGACGCTCGTTCCGGCATGGTTCCTGCTCCGCTGTTTCCGATAGCTCTGGCGGACCGTCCGCCAGGGCGATCATGGGTCAAAACGGATCAGGCGGGTCGAAAGATGAAACAAATCGGTACATACGTCGTTGCGCAGTGCCGCCTCGTGCTTGGCGGTACAGCCATGCTTGCTGCGGCTGCGGTGCTTTATGCATGGGCCGGGGCGACCCCCGCCCATGCGTGCACGAATGGGGGGAACTACAACTTCAACGAGAACTGGAACTACAACGAGAACTGGAATTTCAACAGCAACACGAACACCAACACGAATTACAGTTCGAGCTCCAGCTCGAGCAGTTCAACGTCGGTGACCATCCGTACCACCGTTTCCGGTTAGAACGGACAAGGGGCAGTGAAAGTCGTCAGCTTGCCATCGGAGGGGTGATGGAGAGTGAGGCTTTCTGCGTGAAGTTGAAGGCGGTTGGCGGAAGTGAACGCCGCACCTGTTGCGTAGAAGCTGTCTCCGAGAATTGGGTGTCCAATGCTCAGCATGTGAACACGCAATTGATGAGAGCGCCCCGTGCGGGGTGACAGAGACAGGCGTGTCGTCCCCTGTTCCCGTTCCAGCACTTCCCACTCCGTCAGGGCGGCTCGTCCGCCGTCGATGTCGACCATCTGCTTTGGCCTGTTTGGCCAATCGCAGGCGAGCGGGAGATCCACCACACCGTGATCCTGCGCAACCTCACCCCAAACGCGAGCGATATATCTCTTGCTCACCTTTCGTCTCTCGAATTGCAGTCCGAGATGGCGATGCGATTTTGCATTCATGGCCATGACGATGACGCCAGAGGTTTCCCGGTCCAGGCGGTGAACGATGCGGGCTTGGGGATATTCGGCTTTTGCCCGGCTCTCGAGACAGTCGGCATGTTCCGCCGGTTTGCCGGCGACGCTCAGTAAACCGCTCTGCTTGGAGAGAACCAGTATCTCATCGTCTTCATGAAGAACGACGAGCCAAGGCTCAGTGGGCGGGCGATAGAGGAAGGGCGTCGTTGCGTCCGTCGTGCTCACTTATCCCCCTCAATAGTGAGGTGGCGGCGGTTCAGCGGAAGGCGGCGTATCGGCGTTCTGTTCAAGGGATTGCAAGCGGTTTTCCAGAAAGGAAATTTTCCGCGCCATGTCGTCGATCGTGTGCCACTGCGCTGCGAACATCTCGTTCAGCTCTTCCATCGTCCGGTCCTGATGGGCGACGCGGATTTCAAGCTCGTCGATCCTTTGCTTCAGTTTTTCCTGTTCGCTCATTGCTTCAGTCCGTTCTTTCCACCTGGCCGGTACCGTCGATCATTTCGCGTTTCGCAGCAGCTGACATTTTTTTGATCGCATATTCGGCTTTCAGCGCTTCCGACCTGTTCGGAAACCGGCGTGTGAAGACGACGCGTTCCGGGGGATAACTTCTCGTGAATCGGGCCCCTTTCCCGGTCGCATGGGCTTTGTAGCGTGCTTCAAGATCAAGGGTAATGCCCGTATAGAGCCGCCCCCCGGCACATTCCAGAATATAGAGACACCATTCTCGCGGGGGGGCTTCTGCCTTTATGTGCTCCATCATGGGGGCCGATTTCTCTTTGGGTATCCGGCGCTTGTCTTTATTATGGCAATATCACAGCTCTTGGGGAGGAGCAGGGAGAATGAACGAAAACAGTAGCCTTAGATATCTGGGCGAGGCTTACGATACCGTATGCCGGATGGTTGAGCCGTTCTGGGCGGCCTTGGGGAGCGACGCGGCGATTCAGGCCTATACGCTTCTCGCGGGAGCGGCCCTTGTCGTCTACGGTCTGACGGTGGTTTCGCGAACATTGCGCGGGGCTGCTTGGGCGATCAAGCAATCCGCAAGGCATTTCTGAGCGGAAACGGTTCTGTCAATTCTCGACGGCGTGGTCTTTCGGCCGCCACTCAGCGCCGGTCCGCGCGCGCTATGGCACAGTGACGGCCTTGCGCGAAAATGTTAGAAGCCATCCCTTGGTCGCTCGATGGCAGGCAAATGAAAAAAAGACGGAGCGGCGCCCTCAGAGGTCTTGCGCAGGTTGGTACGCGCAAGAAGCCGCACGGAAGCAGCTTCGGGGACGTTCTTGAATCACTCGGTGACCGCAGCTTCGGCTGGGGGCTCATGCTTGTCGGCTTCATGAATATGCTGCCTCTGCCGCCGGGCACCAACATGGTGCTGGGATTCCCCATTCTTTTCATTGCGTTCCAGATGACGATAGGGCGGAAAACGCTCTGGCTTCCGGGCTTCATCACCAACCGTTTCATTGCGCGCGAGCGATGGCGTGCAGGTGCGCTAAGCGCATTGCCGATCGCTCGGCCGCTTGCCCGGCTTACCAAGGTGCGATATCTGCGCCTTTTTCAGGGAAAGGCGGAAGGGCCTCTTGGCGCCCTCTTGCTTGTTACCGGCATCGTGCTTTGCCTTCCCATACCCCTGACCGGCTGGTTGCCTGCGATCTCCTGTTTCGTGACCGGGTTGGGCCTGATCGAACATGACGGTGCGATTGTGGGGTTGGGGATCGTGATCGCTCTTGGAGCCATTGCAATTGCTGTAGCGATGGCCTTCACGATCTATTTTGGTCTGGGGTATGCCGTCCAGTAAGAGCTACTTCCCGAGATCGTATTGTCCGCCACGTTCCACGCCGCGCTTGTAGGCAGAGCGGTTGTGTATCTGATCGAGATAGCGGGTCAGATTGGCGAAGCCGTCGAGAAGGCCAAGCGATTTCGCGGCTTCGAGCGCAAAGGTCAGCTGGATGTCGGCGCCGCTCAGCGAATTGCCAACAAAAAACGGGCGATCACCCAGAGCCTCATTCATGTAACCGAAATGGGTTTTGACTTCGTCCTCGATGCGAGGATGAAGCAGGGCACCAGCGTCTCCGAGCCGCATGACATACAGAGACAGCATGACCGGTAGCATTGCCGAGCCTTCCGCGTAGTGCATCCAGTGAAGATAAGGAACGAACTCCGAGGAGTTTTCTTCCGGCATAAACCGGTCGCGTCCATATTTGCGGATCAGGTATTCAACAATGGCACCGGATTCCGCGACAGTGCTTTCCCCATCGGTTATGACGGGCGATTTTCCGAGCGGGTGTACCTTCTTCAGGCTTTCTGGCGCGAGGCTTGTCGTTTCATCCCGTTTGTAGCTTGCAATCTCATAGTCGAGGCCGAGCTCTTCGAGTAACCAGAGAATGCGCTGCGAGCGCGAATTGTTCAGATGATGAACGGTAATCATTCGGCTCATGACTCCTGGCGGGCGCGCAATGCATGCACGCTGAAGAGCTTCTTCTCGTCCGTCCAGACCTCGATTGCCTCGTAGCCTGCCTCGTTCGCGAGCTGGTGGAAACCTTCAATCCGGTATTTGTGCGAGCTTTCCGTGTGGATCGTTTCGGCTTCATGGAAGCGGAACCTGTGTGTTCCGACAGCGACTTCCTGGTCGCGCAGGCTCACCAGATGCATTTCGATCCGCTCCAGCTCTTCGTTCCAGCGCGCCTCGTGGCGGAATGCGGAGAGATCGAATGTGCCGCCGAGCTCCCGGTTGATCCGGCGAAGAAGATTGAGGTTGAAGGCTGCGGTGACGCCTGCGGCGTCGTTATAGGCGGCTCGCAGCACGTCGAGATCTTTCACCAGATCGACGCCGATGATCATCACGGCGCCACTTCCCATGAGGTCGTGCGTGACCTTGAGAAAGTCGACCGCTTCTGCGCGCGTGAAGTTGCCGATGGTCGATCCGGGGAAGAAGCAGAGGGTGGCTTCATGTTCTGCTTCAGGAATATCCGGAAGAGTGAACGGTTGAGTGTAATCCGCACAGACCGGTGCAATGGTCAGATCGGGAAAGCTCCTCGCGAGATCTTGCGCAGCAGCAATCATGTATTCCCGGGAGATTTCCACCGGCAGATAGGCAGCAGGACGCTCAAGAGCCCGCAGCAAGAGGCGGATTTTTGTACCCGCGCCGGAGCCGAATTCGATCAGCCTTGCCTTCGGCCCGGTAAGCGCCGCAATGTCTCTTGCGTGGCGTTCGAGGATAAGGCGTTCTGTGCGCGTCGGATAATATTCCGGCACATCGCAAATCTCGTCGAAAATCTGCGACCCGCGCTCATCATACAGAAACTTGCAGGGCAGGGTCTTTTGCGTTTCCGAAAGGCCTTCGATCACGTCCGCGCGAAACTCATCAACGGATGGCTCCAGATTCTGAATCTCCTCCAGACGGCTCTCACTGCGCTTGCTCATTTGTCCTCCGCTAGCCGGAAGCCGCTGAATTGCCACCGGGCAGCGGGTCCGAAGAAGTTTCTGTAAGTCAGGCGTTCATGGCCGGGTGGTGTCGCGCAGGAGCGTCCCCTGAGAACCATCTGGTTGACCATGAATTTGCCGTTGTACTCACCGACGGCGCCTTTCGCCGCGCGAAAGCCGGGATAGGGCAGATAGCCGCTCCCGGTCCATTCCCACACGTCCTGAACAAAGCCGGGAGCAAGCGGCTGCGGATGCGGATTGAGCGCAGGCATCTGGCCGTTTGCATGAGGCTGGGCCCGTGCCGCGACTTCCCACTCCGCTTCGCTTGGGAGCCGTTTGCCTGCCCAGGCGGCATAGGCAGCCGCTTCATAGAAGCTGACATGTGTAACAGGCTCATCCTCGCGTACGGGGCGGCGGCCATTGAGGGTGTAGGTCATCCACAAGGTGCCCTCGCGATCCCAATAGGCCGGCGCTTCCCAGCCCTCGCGCTGTACGGTATCCCAGCCATCGGAGAGCCAGAATTCGGCACGCCGGTAGCCGCCATCCGCGATGAAGTCGAGATATTCGCCAATGCTGACGGGCCGGTTCGCGATCCTTGCGTCATGAAGAAAGACGTTATGTGCCGGTCCCTCATTATCGAATGCGAAGCCTTCGCCAGTATGCCCGATCGTATAGAGGCCGGCGGTAATGTCGTGCCAACGTAGTTCCGGCGCGGAATCGTTTGCTGCCGGGTTCTGTTCTCGCGTCTTGTAGACCGGCCAGGTCGGGTTTAGCGAGAAAGCATGCTTGATGTCCGTGACAAGCAGTTCCTGATGTTGCTGTTCGTGGTTGAGGCCAAGCTCGATCAGCGCCAGCAGATCATCGGCGCAGTTATCGATAAAAAGAGTCATGGCTTCATCTACGTAGGCTCGGTAGTGACCGATCTGGTCAACACCCGGTCGCGTGATCATGCCGCGCTGAGGCCGAGGATGCCGCTCGCCCACCGCTTCGTAATATGAATTGAAGAGGTAGTTGTAGGTTTCATCGAAAACCTCATACCCCTCGGCGTGAGGCTGCAAAAGGAAGGTCTCGAAGAACCACGTCGTGTGGGCGCGATGCCATTTGGTCGGGCTGGCATCCGGCATTGACTGTATGGTTTGATCTTCCGCGCTCAGCGGTGCGGAAAGGGCGTCAGTTTCGCTGCGGATACGAAGATAGCGTTCCTTCAGCCGGGCCCGGTTTCCACTTTCTCCCTGCGAAAGCGTGTTCGGGGATATGAGATCGCTCTCGCGAGTGAGAGATTCCAGCATGAGCTGGCCTCTTCATGTTTTTTTTGTCCGTCCCTACTCAAACTCATGCAAACATGTAGAGTTCCGAGCTTCAACCTTACAGAGGCAAATAGGGCCGCAAATGCAGCCTCCTGACAGTTTTCGGCACGGCTCAAAGGAAAATGGCCGGACATGAAGTCCGGCCACTCAGATTTCTTAATGGAAAGCGGCGCTTACTCCAAAGTGAGGTTTGCTGCCGAAGTCTTTCCTTTTTCTGTCACAAGTTCGTAATTAATATTCTGACCTTCATTGAGCGTGCTCAAGCCCGCCCGTTCGACGGCACTGATGTGCACAAACACATCGCGACCACCGTCCGACGGCTGAATAAAGCCGTAGCCCTTTTGGGTATTGAACCACTTCACTACGCCTGTAGCCATTTCAAGTTCTCCTGACGCACTTGCGTGCGAGCTTGACCGCGCGACCGTCGCACGGCGTCGTACAACCTGAGTTTTGGGAGACTTGAAAGACCCTGAGGGCAACGCAGCCAAGGCAGGCCAAAAGGTAGATTGCCACTCCACACAACACGATGGTTTTGGGCGAGTCAACGGATTTCCCGACAGCAAAAAAGCGGTCGGTTCCGGTTCAATCGCGCACGCGCCGCTTGTCGTGAACGGCGTCGAGTACGAACTTGCCGTGAACGACAGTCACATCGCGAAACAGAACCCGGGTGTCGCTGCTCGTCGTTTCCAGAATCGGTTCGCTGGGTCAGTCCTGCTTGCCTCAGATCCTACTTCTCGATGTTCTTGCGGACGAAGGTCACCGCGTAGAAAAGTTCACCTTCGAAGAGGTCCTTCGGGGCGCCCATGCCTTCGATCATCTGAAACTTGCGTTGGACGATTTGGCCCTCCATCCGGTAGCCCTTCTCGCTCATGTTCCGGCGATGGAACTCCATCGCGGCGGGGGTGAAATCCCGGGCGAGAACGGTAATGCGTTCGGGCAGTTCGGTTGTTGTGGTCTCGTCGGCCATCTTGTCTCTAAGCTCTTCAGTCCATGAGGGGGGCCGGCTTCCCGGCAATCGGGGGCAGTATGGGGCGGAGGCCATGGCTTGTCGATAGCTTCGGTCTGGGTCTTCAGAGAAGAGGGGAGGGCGGCCCCGAGAAGGAGCTGGCGAGCAACGTCAATCCGAAAATGAGGATCATTGCGCCACCCGCTGCCATCAGCATCCATTCGAGGCGGACGGCCCAGCGACTCTCGGTCCGGCTGGCGACACGCAGAGCCAGATTCTTTGAAAAAACGGTAAGGACGGCCAGTGTCGAGACGGTAATTGCGGTGCCGAGCGACATGACCAGGGCTGATGCGGCCCCAATCAGGAAAGCTCCCTGCGTGACTGCGAAGAGAAGCACCAGGATTGCACCGCTACAGGGACGAAGCCCGACGGACAGAATCATCGCTGCCATTTCCCGGATCCCTCTTGCCTTTCGTATCTCTGCGGGCGTCGGCATATGGGCGTGATCGTGATGATGGTGACAGTTCTCGTGCCCGTGATCATGGTCATGATGATGCCCGTGGCTGCCGGGCCGGCGGCGCAACGCCCGCCAGAGAAGCCAGATGCCGACGCATGAAATAAGCACGTAGCTTGCTCGTTCAATAATAGGGACAGCGCTCGCCGTGGTGCGGTGCGTGAGGCCGAAAGCGACGGCGAGAAGCCCGACGACAAGGATCGCCGTAACGGCTTGCATCAACGCGGATAGAAAGGCGATCAGGATTCCACGGCGTACATCTTTCTCGTCGGCCAGGAGATATGAGGTCACGATGATCTTGCCGTGACCGGGACCGGCGGCATGGAAGATGCCGTAGAGGAAGGATAAAGAGGCTAGGGCCCATGCGGCCGCTGCTGAACCGTTCAGGTTCACGGAGCGCAGGGCACCCGCCATGGCGCGGTAATATTCCTGCTGTGTGGCCATCACCTCTTGCATGAAGCTGGAAAAGAGGCCGGGCGCTTGCGCCGGTGCGCTGTTGCCGGGCAAGGGAAGAGCGTTCTGCGCCCATGCAGCCGATGCGAATATGAAAAGCCCTGCGACCGCGAAGAGTATCGTGACCGTTCTTTGTCTCATGATTTTCCGGATTTACAGGTAAGCGTTACCGTTGATGCAAAGTTGGCACCAAGGCTGCTGTTCGGATCGGTAAAGGCGCTTTCGGGAAGGTTGGTCCAGACCTGTTCGACCTCGGGGACGTTGATTGCAGCCGCGCATCCTTCAGGGGAGCCGCCTGCCAGCGAGACCGGGGCATCGGGCAGGTAGTCGATGCTGATGTAGTAGGATGGATCGAAAATGCGGACGTTGACGGGAGCTTCGGGAGTTGCCGTGTGCGCTTCCTTCAACGGTAGTGAAAAAGTGAGCGACAGCCGTCCTGTTTCATCGTCCCAGGTTGAAATCCCGTCGGTAGCCTTGCCGGTTTCGATAGCGACTCCTCGGGACGTCACTTCGGTGAAGTAATTCCACTCGGCGAGATTTTTCAGGTTTTCTTCCGCCAAGGCGGAAAGAAATTTCTCGTCATAGGTGCTGCCGGTCCTGGTAGCACCATCGACCGCGAAGGCGGAGTAGAACTCGTCGAAAATCCACGTAATCCGAAGAGATTCGAGACGGCCTTGATCATCGAAGTGGAAGGCCGTCTTCATGTCGATATAGACATGCGGATGTGCGGAAGCGGGAGGTGCGAGCAGGTTGGCAACAACCAGCAGGACGAAAAAAGAGAAAAGCCGCGCGAACCAACTTTGCATGGATGCTTTCGAAACCTGCCCAAATGGCCGGCCGGGTACGGCCCCGGCCGGTAAGCTCAATAGCCTTCAAGCGCTGCGTAGCGTTCGCGATGGAAATTACTGTCGCCGAAACTTGCTGCGGCAACACGCGCACGCTTCATATAGAGACCGACGTCGAACTGATCGGTCATGCCCATGCCGCCATGCATCTGCAGGCCTTCATTGGTCATCAAGGTCGAGATGTCGGAAAGGCGCGCCTTGGCCAGGCTTGCAATTTGCGGAACTTCGTTCCGGCGTTCCTCCAGAGCGGAAAGCGCGTCGAGGACGACAGAACGGCAAAGCTCGATTTCAGCGAAGAGAACCGCCATTCGGTGCTGTAACGCCTGGAAGGAGCCGATGACCTTGCCAAACTGCTTGCGTTCCTTGAGGTAGGCGAGAGTGACGTCGAAGGTCTGTTGCACGAGACCGAGCATCTCGGCGGAAAGACCGATCCGCGCAATATCGAGCACCTGGTCCAGCACATCGTTGCCGCCATCAATGGATCCGAGCACAGCGGAGCCCGGGACGGTAACATTATCGAACTCGATATTGGCGGCGTTGCGGCTATCCACCATCAATGTGCGTGTAATTTTTACACCATCTGTCTTCGGGTCGACCAGAAAGAGCGTTATGCCCGAGCGGTCGGTGCTGTCGCCTGAGGTGCGCGCGACCACGACGAGCTGATCGGCGACATGGCCGTCCAGCACGAAGGTCTTCGAACCTGTGATGCGGTAGGAACTGCCAGCGGCTACAGCCTTTGTGGTAATTTTCGTCGGATTGTGATGAGGGCCCTCTTCAAGAGCCAGAGCCATGAGGTGGTCCCCCGCGGCAATTGCGGAGAGAATATCCTGACGTTGTGTCGCATTGCCCGCAAGCTGGACAGCGGAGCCGCCCAGCAAGACAGTCGAGACAAGGGGACTCGCGGCGAGTGTGCGGCCGGCCTGTTCGAGCACGAGGCCAAGACCCACGGGGCCGAAATCCGTACCGCCATATTTTTCGGAAATCATGATGCCGGCGAAGCCGAGATCCGCCATCTCCTTCCATGCGTCGCGGTCGAAGCCCACCGCATCACGCGTGTCGCGAAGTTTGCGCAGATTGGCGACAGGCAGGCGCTCCTGGAAGAACTGTGTTGCCGTATCGCGGAGAAGCTGTTGTTCCTCGGTAAGTACAAGTGCCATTTCGCCCCGAAATTCTTCTGTTGTTTCAATATATCTTCGAGCGCCGCGCGTTCCTGCGGGGTGCGTTATTCAATCCATGAAGCTCTAGTCGGGCAGGCCGAGGACTCGCTTCGAGACGACGTTGAGCTGAATCTCGCTCGTTCCGCCTTCGATGGAGTTGCCTTTCGAGCGTAGCCAGGAGCGGGTGACGTTGATTTCCCCATCGTTGAAACCATCGCCCTCCCAGCCGAGTGCCTGCGTCCCCATCAGTTCGAGCAGGAGTTCGTACCGGCGCTTGTTCAGCTCCGTGCCGTAATATTTGAAGATCGAGCTTGCGGCACCGGGGCCCTGGCCCGCCTTTGCCTCTTCGGCAGAGCGCATCATGGTGAGCGCGAAAGCCTTGGAATCCATCTTCTGGCGCGTGATGTGGTCGCGAAGCGACGGGCTTGCGATCTTGCCGTCCGTCTCACCGAAATAGTCCTTAGCAACCTGCTCGAGGCTGCCAATCCCGCCGCCCGCGCCGACGCCGCCCAGACCCATGCCGGAGATCATTTCGCGTTCGTGCTGCAGCAGGCGTTTCGCGATCGTCCAGCCCTTGTTGAGTTCACCGACGAGGTTTTTCTTCGGCACCTTCACATCGGTGAAGAACGTTTCGCAAAACGGCGAAGCACCGGAGATCATCGTGATCGGCCGGGCCTCGACACCTGGCGACATCATGTCGAAGAGAAGGAAGCTGATACCCTCGTGTTTTTTCGTCGGATCCGTGCGGACGAGACAGAAAATCCAGTCGGCCTTGTCGGCATATGAGGTCCAGATTTTTTGGCCATTCACGAGGTAGTGATCGCCTTTATCCTCGCATTTGGTCTGGAGGCCCGCGAGGTCGGAGCCTGCACCCGGCTCCGAGTAACCCTGACACCAGCGGATTTCACCGCGGACGATCTTGGGCAGGTGTTCTTTCTTCTGTTCTTCATTGGCGAATTCGAGAAGGGCCGGCCCAAGCATCCAGATGCCGAAACTCGAAAGTGCCGGGCGCGCCTTGATGCGGCGCAGCTCCTGCTGAAGAACACGGCTCTCTTCCTTGCTAAGGCCGCCGCCGCCATATTCCTTTGGCCATGTCGGCGCGGTCCAGCCGCGCGAGGCCATGCGGTCGAGCCAGAGCTTCGAATCCGGGTTCGGATATGTGGCGTTCCTGCCGCCCCAGACCGTCTCCTCTTCGGGCATCGGTGTGCGCATGGATGGAGGGCAATTTTCCTCCAGCCACGTTCTGGTCTCCTGACGGAACTGTTCGAGCGCTTCCATCTGTTTTCTCTTTTGGTTCAATTGATTTCGTTGGCTGACAGGATATCAGCCGGCCCCGTCGTGGCAACCTGCCCGGGGAGAGAATCGAAAAGCAAAAAAGGGCTGGTTTCCGCCAGCCCTTTCTCGTTTCCCGATTTGACCAGTAATCAGGCCGCCCCAAGTGTCTGTTTGGCAAAGTCGGTGACGCCCTTGTAGTCGGCCTTGCCGTTTGGCGCCCGGAGGGGGACGGTTCCGATCACGATGCGCTTGGGCGTCTTGTAACCGGCGAGCTTGGCTCGGACGTGGGCACGAAGGGCTTCCTCGTCGAAGCTCGCGCCATTGTTGAGCTTGACGACGCCGGTGACGGCCTGTCCCCATTTTTCGTCCGGCAGGCCGATGACGAGAGCGTCCTCGACCGAGGGGTGGGTCTTCAGGATTTCCTCGACTTCTTCAGGGTAAACCTTCTCGCCTGCCGTGTTGATGCAGACGGAGCCACGGCCCAGCAGCGTCAGGGTGCCGTCCGGTTCGACCGTGCACCAGTCGCCGGGGATCGAATAGCGTTCTCCGCGCACCGTCTTGAAGGTTTTGGCGCTCTTTTCAGGGTCTTTATAATAACCGACGGGGATGGGCCCGCCGAGGGCGATGAAGCCCGGTTTGCCCGATCCCGGCACCACGGGTTCGTCGTTTTCATCGAAGACCTTGCAGCGCTCGCCGATCTGGAATTTCGCCGTGGCGATTTCCCCGTCCTTGGTCATCAGGGAGGAGCCGAGGCCGAGGGCCTCGGAAGCGCCGAAACTGTCGGTCATGATTGCGTCCGGCATGTGCTTGAGCAGCCCGCGCTTCACTTCCGTGGACCACATCACGCCCGACGAGATGATCGTCGCGACGGAGGAAAGGTCGTATTTGCCCGGCGTTTCATCCAGCGCACGAAGCATCGGCTTTGCGAAAGCATCCCCCACGATCGCCACCTGCTGTACCTTGTTGCGGTCGACCGCCGACCAAAGCTCATGCGGCTCCAGCGACTGGTTGCCGAGCGTCACGATGCAGCCGCCCGACATCATGTTGCCGAGGGCGGTCAGGAGCCCCGTGCCGTGCATCAGCGGGCAGGCGGGGAGCATGGGACCGGCGGGCCCCTTTTCCTTGATTGCCTCGACCAG
>AZIJ01016172.1_pt1 | contig 22714 bp, 20 predicted proteins | sample 359151 | NCBI WGS metagenome assembly AZIJ01 (sample SAMN02429718, study PRJNA222666) | marine sediment metagenome | biome: Sediment sample; isolation source: enrichment culture of sample MGS-ElMAX(UA) from oil contaminated site at the... | place: Egypt: El Max | collected 2013-01-23 | depth 9.22 m m | reverse complement strand
CCATTAATTCTACGAATAACTGCGGCTTAAAATGGGGGGATTAAAATTAACAACACATGATTGGGACCATTATTTGTTCAAGCAATCTAAATAATACTCTTCATGTAACGCAATAAATTTCTCCACTGTGAATAGCTCGGCACTCTCTTTTGCTTTCCGACCAATTTCACACCTTAATTCTTCGTTATTACATAGTTCTATTATTCTCTTAGCAAAATTTTGGGGATCATTAGTTGAAACTAGGAAACAATTCTTGCCATCTTCCCCGATCTCCCTAAACGCATCAATATCAGATGCAACCACCGGCAACCCCATAGCGAACTTTTCAAGCATTACCAAACTAAACCCCTCAAATAACGAAGGGAATACAGCCAAACTCGAAATAGCTAACAATTCAGGAACATTTGATATTGAACCAAGAAACCGTATATTACTTTGTAAAGATTTTATCTCAACCATCAACTCTAGATCATTTCTCAAAGCACCATCACCCGCGAAGCAAAGTACCGCCCTTGGACACATCTTTATCACTTCACTCCAAATGCCCAATAAGAACTTGTGGTTTTTTCCTTCATCTAGTCTTGCCACATATGTAGCGACTATATCGCTATCAGAGAATCCCCAGCATCTTTTTGAGGTCTTAGTTTCATTAATATTAAAAATTGATAAATCAACACCATTATTAATCAATTTGATCTTTTTTGAAAAGCGCCCGAAATATTTAATGTTATTTGTGTGAACGATGCTAGAAATACTTATTAAATACGTCTCGTTTAATTTCGTCGAAAACCTCTCTGTTAGCAACCTGACTTTATCTGTGATAGAGGCCTGCTTTTCGTAAAAAAGACCTGACGTGTGAACGGTTCTATAATGAACTATATTGAAGCTCACTAATCTCAAAGACACAGAAACCAAAAGAAAGCGCAGAAAAAATAAATGCGAATGAATAATATCTGGTTTGATAATTTTTAAAAGACGAACAAGCTGTGGAATACCATGATAGAACAACTTAAAGCTTCGAAGATCTTTTTCTGACATATCCAGAAAATAACATGTAACATTAGGTTTTATAAACTTTAAAGACCCTAAATTATCTCGCGTTAATACGATTAGAAAAATATCAAATAGTTTATCATTAAGTTTGTTACAAAGATCCAAAATAACGGTTTCTCTTCCACCCACGCCGAAAGTGTCTACAACATGAGCGACACGAATTTTATTCGTCATTATTATCTTCTCTTAATAATTTCGCCTATGAACAAAAAGACTCGATGAGACTTTTGTGCTCCTCCAGTGATAAATCTCAAAAATCTTAAGTAATACATTTTTAATATTACGCTATATCAATCATATATATGTCGCACATTATATTCGCAAAGATGATTCCTGATTATGCTAAACAATCGAAATGGAATAACACATGTTTTTAAAGCTTTGTATATCAGTGATGACTTATTATTTGATAGATTCTTGATCGAGAAAATAATAACTCCAAATAGAAAATAATCATTAACTATGTGTAACTTATCAATCCCAGTTAACCTAGGCCATATTTCTATCTTTCTAAAATCCAATAGCGATTCAAAATATGATAAATTCCCTATTTTATTATTTGGGTTAGATACTGAATCAGATATCCTATATTTTACTAATCTCTCGTCAATAAAACCAATTTTGAAATTTTCGTTCAACAATTTTATCCACATCGGCAAATCTTCGATCATAGGAAACCGCGTGTCCGATCCGTTTATTTTTTTTATAACATTATTTTTTATAAAAGCTGTAGGCGCGGAGAGTACGTTTTTCCTATAAAGGACATGAAGCATTTTTTCTTTCGGCAGCCTAAAAAAATTTTTATTTGTGACTGTATAACCAATTGTATCACCATAAGCATTAATTAGATTCATCTCAGAAAAATAAACGTCTATATTACTTTGAGTAGTAGCCATTATAAATTTGTCTAAGCAGTCTTTCTCTAACAAGTCATCTGCAGCCAAAACTTTTATCCATTCTCCACGGCATAAAGAGAAGCCTTTGTTTATATTTGATGAAATTCCCAAATTCAAATCAGACTTGGCCACTTTTATTAAAGCTGGATATTTCTGTTGATACCCTTCTATAATACTCATTGTTAAATCAGTAGAAGCATCGTCTGTAATGACTATTTCATAATCATTAAAGGTCGCTTGCTCGATACAACTTTCTATACAAGAAGAAATATACTTCTCCTGATTATAACAGACAATTAGTATACTCACTTTACACATCTTTTTTCTTAAACTCGGTTGATTTTCACGAAGCGATTTTTTAATTTGACGAGGTTTTATTCCTTTATCAATTAGACCATGCTTGTTTCGTACAGAAATATACAACTATGAAGTATATTGTGTAATTACAAGCGAATGAATAGCTCATTCCAATAAGCCCGAATTGGTCAATAAAGTACATCGATAGTAATACAAAGCTTACACTAAAACTTATTTCAGTGGCTATGAAAGCTCTGGACATTCCTTTCGCTATCATCAAGTAGGACATGAGCCATGCTGCCAACTTAATTACATCACCAATCAACTGCCATAAAAAGAGTTCACGCATTGGCTCAAACTCTGGTGTAAATAACATCCAAATAATAACGTCTCTCAACAAATATACTGTTATAGACATCACTAACACTATAGGTATTATTATTTTGTACCCACGATACAACTCGGCTCTGAGTTCAGCTTTATCTTTAAGTGCCGAAAGTTTTGGCAAATAATAAATACTCAAAGTCGTCGTTACGACCATTAAATACATTGTTGAAATATACCAGATAGCTTGCCAGTATCCCGCGTCTTCCCAACTTATATTATCGCCAATATAATCACGTATGAACAGATGTGAGGTCGGAACGACAACCGCGGAAGTAATAGCCATCGCGGCAAAACCCATTAATTTTTTTGCTTCGTCTTTATCAAACGCTCTCGTTAAATTTTTTAATGTAATAACTTCGTGATTCCGAAGCATCCAAAGCACAATAAAAAATATCAAAGATTGGTTTGTTACGAGAGCGATTAATGCCCCATCTAGCCCTAAAAATACAATGAGTAAAGTAGTGAAAATAAGACTGTATATACTTTGAACGATATTAACGCTAACCCACGTTTTTATTTCCTGCAGTCCATTAAGTATCGAAAGCAAAAGATTATTTATTACGAATAAGACGATAGTAAATGCGAAAATTACAAATACATACGCATAATCTTCGGATTTTAATAGCTGCAATGAAGCGAATTCAGCGAATATTGCTAGGCTTGCAGCAACAAAAAGTGACGAACCTATACTAATTTTTGTCGCGGTACTAAATAGAATAGGTATTTGTCCACTATCTTTTCCATATTCAGCTGTGTACTTAGTTACCCCGTTATTTATTGCACCTTGTGCAGCTATCATCACCATCTGCGTGAAGTTTTGAAATTGCCCGATCAAAGCTAATCCCGTGGGACCGATATAGGCAGCAACGGCCTTATTAATCACTAAACCAGCAATAATTTTTATAGCCGTCGCTATAAAACTCAGAATTGACGTCCTTACCAAAGTCATTTGAATCGATTTATTTTGTCAATTACAAAATGTACCTGTTCATCTGTTACCACAGGACTTATTGGTAAACTTATAACTTGATCATGAATTGCTTGTGTTATCGGGAGATGTAAATCATCCCAATCTTTATATGCTTTTTGTTTATGAGGCGCCACTGGATAATGAATAAGCGTTTGAATACCAGCATCCTCTAAATATGCCTGAAATCTTTTACGTTCTTTTACTTTTATCACATATAAATGCCAGACATGGTTACTATAATTTCGAAGATCAACCGAAGGCTCTAAAGTTGGTAAACAGATCAAGTCGTTTTTCAATCTCGAACTGTATAAATTGGCAACTTCTTGACGGCGTTTAGTTTCCTTATCTACGTAATTTAATTTTATTCTGAGAAAGGCTGCTTGCAGCTCATCTAATCGACTATTGACTCCTTGATAAAGGTTTTCATATTTTTTATGGCTGCCATAATTTCCTAATGCCCTAACAAGATTTGCCAAATCGTCATCATTCGTTGTAATTGCACCGGCATCGCCCAGCGCACCGAGATTTTTACCTGGATAAAAACTGAAGCCAGCAGCATGCCCCCAACTACCAGCTTTTCGCCCTTCTATGCTAGCACCGTGTGCTTGCGCTGCGTCTTCAAGAACTAGCAAATTATATTGAGAGGCAATATCCATGATCTCCTGCATAGGACAGATCTGGCCATACAAATGAACTGCTATAATTGCTTTAGTATTCTGTGTTATTGCAGTAATGATTTTCTTAGGACAAAGATTAAAAGTACTTTCATCTGGCTCAACCAAAATTGGCTTTAATCGATTCTCGGTAATAGCTAAAATGCTCGCTATGTAAGTGTTCGCCGGGACAATAACTTCATCGCCTTCTTTCAACTTTCCTTGTTCTTTCCAAGCTCTTAAGGTTAAAGTTAGAGCATCAAGACCATTCGCGACTCCAATGCAATGCTTCGTTCCACAATACATCGCGAATTCTTCTTCAAACGCCTTTGTCTCTGTACCTTGTATGTACCAACCTGAATCAATTACTCTCGTTGCAGCATTAATCAGCTCATCCCGATATGCAGCATTTATGCCCTGTAGATCTAGAAAACTTATCACTTTAATCTTTTCCTATTAAATCAGCCTGTTCCAACCAGGCTTGAATTATTTCTTGTGGATATCCTCGGTGATAACGATTCCTCCAAGGATACGCCTTTTCTCTGGGATTGTTGGGCATTCTTAAGATCCGAACATCACACGTTGGCTTAGCTGGATTACCCACAGCTAATTTCCATTCCGGTATATCATTTTTTACGACAGAACCAGCTGCTATTACGGAGTTGTTTGAAATGGTAACACCAGGAAAAACCAAAACCTTCGATGCCACCACACAGTAGTCTTCAATCACCGGGCCAACCAGATTTTCACTCGGAGGAATCGGATCATTCGTAAGTAATACTTCCGGAAATAACCACACGAACGAACCTATTTTTGAATGTTTTCCCACATGTACATCAGCATGCATTTTAGTATGCGCACCAATTATGCAATCTCCTTGAATATCTGTTCTTGAACCAAGCTGCACCCCATCACCAAGATCAGAGTTTTCTCTCACACAAACTTGATGCCCCGTTTGAAGTCCGGAACCGATTTTCGTACCAGAGTAAAATATAGAATGGCTTCGAATGATTGAATTGTCGCCGATTTCGAGTAATTTATCTTTAGCAAGCAGTGATGGTATTCCTAACTCACAATATGCACCAACTCTCGCGTTTTTCTTTAGCCAAACACCTTTGTGTATAATCGAATATGGTCCAATTTCTACCCCTTCATCGATTCGAGCATCTGAGGATACGATTGCAGTAGAATGAATCATTAAGCTGTATTCCCTGCATCAATGGTTAGAACTGTACCGGTTATCGCTGCAGCTTCATCAGAAAGAAGGTATCTTACGGTTGATGCAACCTCTGTCGTTTTCGCTAAGCGTTTTAAAGCTGAGCGCCGTCTTATTTGCTCTAGCTGCGATTCATTAATACCTGCAGACATATTCGTTTCCATATATCCGGGTGCCACCGAGTTTACTGTTATATTAATCTTACCTAATTCCCGCGAAAGACTTTTTGTAAAACCGTTCAATGCAGCTTTACTTGCGGCGTATACAGACAATCCGTTAAAGCCTGTAGAGGCAATGATTGACGACACATTGACAATGCGCCCAATCCGGTTACGTAGCATGGAGCGAGACAAATATTTAGTCAGTAGAATAGTGGCAGTGACATTTACCCCGATCACCTCTTCTATCTGGGATTCATGCATAGTACCTAACACACCGTCATGCGCTATGGCGGCATTATTAATCAGTGCATATGGTGCACCGTATTTTTCCACAAAACTTTTTGACCATTGGTGCAGAGTCTTTCTATCTGCAAGGTCTAAGTATTCGTAGGCGACATGGCCATTTTCTGATACCAGCTTTTCGAGTTCGTCAGTACAGGACCTCGCTGATGCGACAACTGAGTAACCTTCACTCGCTAGACTTTGGACTATTGCCAAACCTAGCCCTCGATTACCACCAGTCACGAGTACGACTTTTTGTTCCATTTTCTTCATTGAGTCTTTTACCTTTTAACCTTTCCGGCAGCGCTTACCGGCAGCTCGGCCACTATACGAACAAACGCTGGAACTTTATACGAGGACAGGTTCTGCTTACAATGTTGTTTAACCAGCTTAACCAAATCTGCAGTGTGTTCCAGTTCGGGGCTGGGAATAATCAGTGCTTCAATCAAGGCTCCAGCAATAGAGCTCGGCTTGGCGCGAACAGCCACCTGATATACTCCAGGGACGTCAAGTACACACGCCTCTATATCTTCAGGAGTAACCTTGTTCCCTCCAATATTAATCGCTCCATTTAATCTCCCCTTAAACAAAACTCGATCGCCAATTAGTTCAACTAAATCACCAGTATCAATCCAGCCGTCTACATCGGCTATTTTGCCACCGTCTCCTTTGTAACATTGGTTCACATGAGTATTCTTTAAACAGAGCGTGCCTTGCTCCGAAACTTTCATTTCAACGCCACGCACTCCACTTTCTAACCACGAAGATGGAAATCCAGCTTTCTTATCCTTAACCGAAAACCCGACCCCAGCTTCGGTGGAGGCAAAGATATGGGTTATAACCGAGGTAGGAAAATGCTTGGTCAAAGAGTTAAGAATTCTCTGGTCCGCAATTTCTCCACCGAGTGTGGCCTGCTTGAGGTTAAGTTCCTTAGCTGCTCTGGTCATTAGAATTTTTCGCCAAAGAGAGGGCGTCGCTGAGAGCGCATTACAGCGATTAGTAACTAGGTATGCGATTTTGCTTTCAAAATCCAGATTAGGCGAAGGCACAATCAAACTAGAATTCGAAATCATGGCTTGAAGAACAACCTGAAGACCTGCGAAACGAGCGGGGTCATATAAAAGGCCCCAAGTAAATCGAGTCGCATCTGTCTTTTTTGCGATTGTTCTTGTCAGGGAATCAAGCGTATGTGCAACAATTTTGGGGCTACCTGTGGTTCCCGATGTTGTCAATAACCATTGGGTTTCTTTTACACTCTGCGAGTTAAAGGTTTCTTTGCGTATTTCCACTACATCAAAGCAACAAACTTCCGTTTCCCAATGCTCTGTATTGGTCATTCCGTCAGAGATGACGAAATCTAGGTTTAATTTTTCCTCAACCAGCATTGAGAATTCTTTGCAGGCATCGAAGGGGACCAGGAGAATCGAACTTGCGATACCGTCCAGCTCAATAGCCAATTTAATCAAATTTTCTGGATGGCAATGTAGAGCTAAACTTTTACCACTAAATCTCGATAATTTAAATCCCGCGTCAATGTCGCAAAGTTCGCGATATGTTTCCGCATCTGTATCAGAAATAATTCTGAATTTGTCGGTGACATAATTTCTCAACATCAGACTAGGTTCTCTTATTGACTGTATTTCTGATAAATTGCCACGAACTCGCCCAGAGTTGTCGGATAAACTGGCTCGTCCATAATAACAAACGGGTCAACACCCAAAGTCTCGTCAAGATCTGCAACTAAAATAGCAAACCCAAGGGAGTCCAACCCGCTTTCCAACAGAACACTGTTATCATTCAACGCTGGAGAAAGTTCTAGCTCGTGTTCTTCCGCAATACGTTGGATGGACTTAATAATCACTTCTCGAACATTCGTCATATCGTTTTCCTAGCTATTTTCAAAAAACTTCCATAATCTCGGATGTAGTCCGACTCATCATAGTGCTCACTAGCAAGCACGAGAAGAACGCAATCGTCGCTAAAATCATGCATTTCATGCCACACTAAATCACCAATAAACACCCCTTTGGTAGGGCTATCCAGCCAAACATCTTCTCGGTGCGTTCCGTCGTCCAAAATCATTCGACACTTCCCAGAAACACAAATTGCGACTTGTTTAAGTTTCTTGTGGGCATGATAACCGCGACTTTCACCACGATTTGTACTATATAAATAGTAAACACGCTTAATGGGAAACGGAATGTTCTTATTTTCCTCTAAAGCGACCAGCTCGCCCCTTGAATCGCCAAGAGAATTAAAATTAATGACTTTAACAATACTCATTTATATCTCACTGACTAATTCCAATAGATATTGACCGTAACTATTTTTACTCAGCTCCTTCGCTGCGGTGTATAACGCGTCTTTAGACAGCCATCCCTGATTAAATGCAATCTCTTCCAAGCAGGCCACCTTATATCCTTGTCTTTTCTCCAAGGTTTCAACGAATTGTGCAGCCTCAAGTAGACTTTCGTGAGTACCGGTGTCAAGCCATGCAAACCCTCGTCCTAGCAGATCAACGTTCAAATCACCTCTCTCAAGATAGGCTTGATTAACGCAAGTTATCTCTAACTCGCCCCGTTCTGATGGCTTTACGTTTTTAGCAATTTCTACAACATCGTTGTCGTAAAAATATAGCCCCGTTACCGCATAGTGAGACTTAGGTTTTTTAGGCTTTTCTTCAATAGAAACAGCGCGTTGATGATCATCAAACTCAACAACACCAAAACGTTCTGGGTCTCGCACGGGGTATCCAAAAACAGTCGCACCTTTCTCGAGTTGTGCGGCATGCTTTAGCTTTGGACTAAACCCTTGGCCATAGAAAATATTGTCACCTAAAACCAAGCAAACGCTATCATCACCAATGAATTCTTCGCCAATAATGAACGCTTGCGCTAAACCATCAGGGCTTGGTTGCTCTGCGTACGAAAGCTTAATACCAAACTGTGAGCCATCTTTGAGAAGCTTTTTGAAACTAGGTAAATCTTCTGGTGTTGAGATAAGCAAAATTTCACTTATTCCCGCAAGCATAAGCACTGATAACGGATAGTAAATCATTGGTTTGTCGTAAATAGGCAAAAGTTGCTTAGAAACACCCATTGTAATCGGGTATAAGCGAGTACCCGAACCTCCTGCTAATACAATCCCTTTCACTCATTTTCTCCTACTGCACTACCGAGCCTTTCGCGTTGATAACGACCATCTTGTACACGTTGACACCACCTTTGATTACTTAAATACCACTGTACGGTTTTACGCAAGCCTGTTTCAAAGGTTTCCTCTGGAGTCCAACCTAGTTCTTTAGAAATTTTCTCTGCATTAATGGCGTAGCGTCGATCGTGTCCTGGTCGGTCTTTAACGTGGGTAATCAAGTCAACGTAGTTACTGACACCGTTAGGTTTATTTGGGGCCAACTCTTCAAGCAATGCACAAATGGATTTCGCTACTTCGATGTTTTGTTTTTCGTTATGCCCGCCAATGTTATAGGTTTCACCTACTTTGCCTTCGGTTAGAACCTTGTATAGGGCTCGGGCATGGTCTTCAACATAGAGCCAATCGCGAATCTGATCTCCTTTACCGTAAACCGGCAATAGCTTACCTTCGATAGCATTTAAAATCATTAATGGGATAAGCTTTTCAGGAAAATGATAAGGACCGTAATTATTTGAACAATTAGTAATTAAAGTTGGTAGACCATAGGTTCGTAACCACGCTCTTACTAAATGGTCTGAACTTGCCTTGCTGGCGGAATAAGGTGAACTTGGCGCGTAACGCGTGTCTTCAGTGAATAAATCGTCTGCGTTATCTAAATCGCCGAATACTTCATCGGTCGAAATATGGTGAAAACGGAAGTTTTGCTTCACCTCACCTTCTAGTTTTTGCCAATACCTACGGACCACCTCAAGCAACTTGTAAGTGCCGACTATGTTAGTTTCAATAAAAGCTGCAGGGCCGTCAATTGAACGATCGACATGGCTTTCTGCTGCCAAATGCATAACGGCATCTGGCTTATGCATTGCAAACACGCGCTCTAACTCCACATGATTGCAAATGTCTATTTGTTCGAATCTATAGTTATCATTATTCGCTATTTCACTTAGGCTCTCTAAATTACCCGCATATGTTAATTTATCGACATTGACTACCGAATCGTCAGTGTTATTTATAATGTGTCTTATGACTGCAGAACCAATAAATCCAGCACCGCCTGTGATTAATATTTTCATGAAACCTAATTCAACTTCTGTTAAATGATGAGATTATGTGTTCTTGTGGATTAAGAATTTCGTCCTTGATAATCGACATAAGCATTGCTACAAATTAAAGAGTTTTATTTCAACCGCAACTAACACAATGAGATGGGATAACTAATGTGATAACTAAATCACGCCACGAAAATCAATACCGAATTCAGAAAAAACCTAAATTAAACTAATTTTTAAATCAGAGATTATAACCTTATTACACGATAAACAGCTTTTCTCAAAAATTTAGGCGAAAGTCTTACTGGTATTCTCAAAAAAATATTCATTAACATTGTGAATACACTTATATGCCCTAACTTAAATAGTTTAACAAAGAATTTGATTTCACTTTTTGCATAGTCTAGTCCTCCACGTCTCGCTAACATAGATGTCCCTGCTCGCATGTGTACCAAGGTTTCAGGTAAGTTCTGCATCTTTGTACCCTTCAAAATCATTCTGACCCATAAATAATAATCTTCCAATCCAGCAAACTTTTGATAATTACCTGCGTCAATTACCTTTGATTTTTTAAACATCACCGATGGGTGATTAAATGGGTTCCTACTGCGAGAAAATGCGACAATATCATCGTGAGATGCCGGCATAATCCTTTTTGAAACCAATTGATTAGGATCAAGACTAAACTCACCAACTGCAGAACCGAGCAAACCAAGATTCACATCGGCTTTAAAGTGTTTTATTTGAGTTTCAAATCGATTTGGTAAGGATATATCATCAGTATCCATTCGAGCAATTAGCTCAAATGAACACCTTTCTAAACCGTGCCGAAGAGCATCACCAAGCCCTAGATTACAAGAGAGAGCTACAATTCTTAACTTATTCTGCAGTCTTTCTTCCCACCTTTTTAAAACATGCTCTAATTCATCAGTAAGTTTTCCATCCTTTACGATGACTATTTCGGTGGGTCTGACCGTTTGTTCGTACCAAATACTATTAAGAGCTTCCTCAAAAAAAACGGGGGATTCCTTCCCATAAATTGAAAGTAATACAGAAAATTTATGCATGGTGACGAATATCCCTTAACTCGTTAAAGCTGCGCCCTCTACCCCATTCACAAATAAATCCGAGCTCCTCGTATGCCTTACTCGAGTCAATCCGACACTCTCCCGAATGGATGTATCTTGTGATTCCAATTGGACAAAATTCTCTCTGTATTTTTTTTTCCAACTGTCCATCGACTTGATTAGCGTGTTTGTCCCTAGCGATCTTAATCGCTCGGTATTTTTTTATCCTTGATACAAAAATGTTTAGAAAACATCCAAAATATGTCCGATACCATAGTAAAAATAAAAAATTAAAAACTACATTCTCATGAAACTGCCTTTTTGTTTCAAAGAACTCTAACTTTCTAAGATTTAGATTACTTTTACTATGAAGCTCATAGAAATCTTGCCAACTGATAACCTCATCAGATGCTATCAAATACCTTGAAACTCTTTCATTAAGTTTAACTACCGAACTCAACCAAATCGCCCTTGCGACATCACGAATATAAACAGCATTACAATATCCACGCCCTCGAAGAGGAATCCTAATTGCCTCGTGTAAACAAGCATCAAACGCAAAACGCGTCCAATTTCCCCCAGAGCCATAAACTATCGTTGGTTGTAAAATCACAATTTCCAAATCTGAACAATTCGAAATCAAAATTTTCTCAATCTTTATCTTTTCTGTCGTATAAGGATCGTTTAACTTTGAATAGGCAGAATGCTCAGTTAAAACTTTTTCGTTCGGAAAATCATATACTGATATAGTACTGATATAAATTAGTCGTTTAACATTATTCTTCTCGCATGCCTTTACAATATTGAGAATACCACTAATATTTGATTTGTACGTGTGATCAAATGCACAATGAATAAGTATATCGATATCACTAAGACACCTTTCTAAAGATGAGTAATTATCTAGACTATACTGGTAGTTACCTGTGCTCTTGGATGATAATATTCTAGATTCTATACAATGGTTTTCTGAAAGGTATTTATGAAAATAAGATCCTATAAATCCAGAGGCTCCTGTAATAGCATAATTCATAATAATTTGCCCCGAAAATAGTCCGCAAGTCTCGTAGCTAAAGCTGAAATCGTAAAACTACTATTCACATTTCCCGACGTACAAAAAACAGAACCGTCACAAATGTAGAGATTATTTAAACCATGAACTTTTAAATTCTTATCTACAACTCCTTCTGATTTCGATTCCGACATTCTTGCGGTGCCAATATGGTGAATTGCTGATGTATAAGTTTCTTCCCAGTTAAAATCGCTAAGCTTATGGGTAAAATCATATTCAGATTGCGGCAACAATTTCGTTCGCAGGAACTCATTCCAAGTTCTTATTTCATCGATGTCCTCTTGCATAACCTGCCAATCTACACGAGCAATTGGATAGCCCCACTTATCACTTAAATTTGACAACGTCACTCTACTATTTGGGTTTGGTCGCTGCTCAGTAACAAAGAACAAATCAGCATACTTAAATTTGACATTCAAAGATAATTTATAAGTCAATATTTGTCTAATAACATTGAAATTTTTACAAAAATTCCAAATGTCAGGTAGTGTTATTTTCCCATCTCTAAAAGCTAATAATGACAACTTTATTTTTTCAGATTCATTATCTATTCCCTTAACAAAAGATGGTCTTAAATAAAAACAATGGTTTAATAATTGAAACTTTTCTCTTATGTTTTTCTTTAGAACCAAACCAGATTTGATTTTTTGCAATTTTGACAACTTCATATCAGAATATAATGGCGCACGTTTTGGTTTCTTGAAGTTTATTTGGCAAAGATTTCCCATTGGATGATCCATAAGGTATTTACCAATATTATCGTTATCGATATTCGAATTTAACAAAATTCTAGGTGTCTCTAATGCCCCAGCTGCGAGAACGAAAACATCCGCTTCAATATATTTTGTATTCCCGTCCGGAATACCAACCAATAATTTACTAACTCTACCAGAACTATGCACCAGTTTGAGTGCTACATGCTCTTGGAGTAAAGTAATGTCTTTACTTGTCCGATCCAAATCCAACATCGCATTTTTGAAATTCTTCGGGGGAGTTGGCTGTTGAAAAATCTTACTTTCTAAATATTCTCTATTAAAGGATATATCTGTTAGGTGCTTTTCAATTATATGGGGTAACCTAGCTACGTTATAATAGTCAAAAGAGCCTAACCCTAACGTTTTCGCTGCTCTTTTATAATAAGGTTCAATATCTTTGTAAGAGATTGGCCACCCAGAATAGGCTACATAATCTTTTGCTTCAAAATCATCCGGCGCTAATGGAGCTAACACTCCATGCCATAAATTACTTGTTCCGCCAACTTGTATGGCTCTGGTTGTGCGCACTCCGAAAGGTCGTCCGACCATCTCATGGTTCACCAGCTCATTCGAAGAACGCTTGGTATTGCCCGCCTCAACAATCGTAATTCTAAATAATCCCGACATAGCGAGTGCTTCAATCAAACTGCCGCCACCGATTCCAGTGCCAACAACGCAAATATGTGTTTTATTCTTCATTATGGGGAAACTAGCTTAGCTTTTTGACTTTCGAAAAATTTTACAATTATAAGACCTACCGACAGCCCAGGCCAAAATATCGGTGACCCAGCTAATCCCAAAACAAACAATACGATTATGGGTACGATTAGTAGTCTAGAGGAGTTTATAAAATAAATTTGGATAAATGAGTAAATTATTAAGCCGACGAGTCCAAAGTACAAAAACGCCTTTAAAAAAGGGATATGTGGAGACCAGCCTTCAACGTTCAGCACCTTTACGATTGCATCAAATGACGCACCGAAACCGAATAGAAAATCAATAAATTTGGCATCTTCAATCAACAACAAAGTATGAACGATAAAGTCTATTTTACTTAGAAAGCTACCATCTTCACTGAAGTTTAGTGGGTCGATTATTATCAAATACAAAAAACCTAATATAATTAATATTTTCAGTAGGTTACTTATAATACCTTTTCTGTAAAAAGTTCGATATAAAACGTAACCAAATATTAACGAAACTATCGCAGCCCTAGCCATTGTTGTTATGAGTGTCACTAACAAAATGGTTTGAATAAACCTCTTATACTGGAAGTCGATAAACCAGCTCAATGCTAAAAAAAAGGCAATCGTTTGACCTGTCACATTTGCTGTTGTAAAGAAACCAATTGTTTTCGCTTCAAATCGGTATTGATAATTTAAAAAATAACTTGGCTCTAAGTAGTAACGCACGAGAGCATCCAGGAGAACTATCGCTGACAGGTAGATCATAAACGATGAAATAAATTTATCTGAAACCCCATTTATCTTCATTAAATGTACAAAGTATCGCCAAATAAAATAATGAAAGACAAATAAAAATATAGTAAATTTCTCAACATTAGGGCCTGAAAAATTAAAATCCATTGTCTCTACATTAATAAAAAAACTTAACCAAAGAATGATAACATAGAATACAAGATATAGAATGATTCTACGATCAACCTGTATTCTATAGGCGTAGATTAATAAAATAGGAGTAGAGACCCAAATTGAGATTAATAATAACCTCAAGAACGACGAGCTTACGTTAAAAAATATACCTGATAGTAATATTAGCAATAAAATATTGCTGTGGATAACTTTATTCACGTTTATAGCTTTCGATAAAAAGAGTCAAAGCGCTCGAGCCAAGAGCTACTTTTTGCGTGTTCTAATCTTTCGGTAAGATTATCGACCTTTATCCTTCCAAGCAACTCTGGTGAAATCGAGCATTCGTCGATATATTCTACAAACTTAGAAAATCTCTTTAGGCTGGGCATCCTTGTCGCCAAAATCGGCTTCCCCGTTGCTAAGCATTCATAGAATTTTGCAGGGATTATAGCAGAAGTAAATTCGTTTATTTTGTACGGGAGCAGTAAGACGTCCGCTCTTCGAATATACTCTGGCAGCTGTGCATACTTTTTTTGAGTTACAACATTTACTTTATTACTAAGTTTTATTTCAAGATTATCTGCAATTTTCCCAATTATATAGGTGTCAATGTTAGGTAGCTCTGAAATTTTGTTTATCAAATTAAGATCCAAATCATTTCTTACATGGCCATAATATAGAACTCTACGCATGATGTTTAATTCGTCACCACGATACGCCTGGTGAAAATGATGAAAGTCAACACCAGGAGGTACCTGAATCAAGTTTGGTCTTCTCTTGAGATGTTTTTCATATAGAAAACTTGAATCTGTGATCATGACATCCGCATTTTTTATAAGGCGAGATTCTATTTCTTTTGTTATTGGAGTACCCGCAGGATGTTCATCGAAGTTCTGAACGCAGTCATATACAACTTTCTTATTTTTGAACTGCGAGATAATCATTTCCACCAAAGGAGAGGGTTGGAACACATGGATCGTAACAGGCGATTCTCGTTTGATTTTTATACGACGAATAAATAATGGGATAAATATATATTTATTCAAAGTTTGAGCTGCTCTTTGCGAAGGGAAAAAAATAGGATTTACTATCTGGATATTTTGAAAATTTTCGTCTATCTTTTGATTTTTATTCAAAATCGTCCTAAAAAATCTACTAATAATATATGGTAGGTCGCTAATTCTTAGCTTTCTCATTCCGAGTCTATTTACGTAAAATACCTCATGACCTTTTGAAGCATATAGTTTAGCGAAAATCTGGTGTCGCTGCCAAAGATAATCCCAATCTATTTCTGACAGAAAAATAACAGGTTCTTTACTTCGCATCTATATTTCCTCGGTAGTTCTACTTAATCTAATTTCTAACGACGACATCGCTCTTTATTTGTTACAATTTGGTTTCAAAATTAAATTTGGCTAAATAAATTCAAGATCATTTCGGACTCCCGTATTTACTACCTATCATTCCAATTTTTGGAATTATCAGTGTACGCTTTTAGTTCAGCCTCTGGCTGATATACCATATCGTCGACACAAATAAGTGAAGTTTTGAATTAGTTATCTACTAACTATAGAGAGCAGTTCAAAGCAATACATTTTTCCAATATCTAGATATTGTGCGAATAGTAACCTGTTAAAAATTAAGTTTCGGTTCGTTAGGCTCATTAACGAGATACATTCGCCTTTCATCTCATGATGCTATGATTGAAGCCGTAACGCTATTCTGATTTTCTATTTCTTTAAAATTTTAGCGGCGAAAACTGAATTGATTTCAGTTTATTCGAAGCTCGCCGTAACCGTTTTATGCAAAATTTCTCATTCACTTAAGAGGCTGAAGCCACTTATATTTAGCTAAATAAACATCTGTCAGTCGACTTTAACTAAGACTCTTTTGGTTTTGGTCTGAGTTGAAATTAGCAAATTAATAAAATTCTTTGCACTCTGCTTAATAGAATATTTTTCTATGCTTTTTAAATAAAGTTTAATTAAGTTAGTTCTGTGATTAGTTCTCTTTTTTACCAGTTAACAAGACAGTTATCATACCCAAAAGCAGCCCTAACATCGTAATAACTACGACTATAATTGCACGATTGGGTTTCGATTTGAGATCTGGAACTATAGCAGGATCTATTATGCTAAATACGTACTCATCGCGCACATTTGTTAACATTATTGTCTTCGTTTGCTCTTCTATTAAAGAGAAAAGCATGCTTTTCATATCGCTAAGATTTGTTTCAGAGAGCTGCTCTTTCAAATAAACAATGCTTTCTTGCGCTTCTAGTGATTCACGAGTACTGATATGATGATTTAGCTCTTCGACCACTAAAGTTGCCCACTTTTGAGCAAGGAAAGGAGAGTAATGCTCTATGGTAATGGTTACAACACCAGATTCGCCATTCTGCTTAACTTCCATAAGTTTCAAAAACTTTCGATATGCTTCCTGCATATTTGGTGAGTATTTGTTTCCAGATTCAGGCTTTCCTATCCATTTATTTCTATGCTCATCATAAACATCATTATTTATTAGCAATGTGTTTGTATTTTCATTCCATCCTTCAGCAGCAAGAAGTGGGACATATAAATCATAACGTTTGATAAAGCGACCAATAAAATCTCTTGATTTAAGAATTTCTAAAGCCAACTTCGTCTTACTATTTTGACCACTTCCTACATTGATCCCGGCCAATGAGGCCAATCCACCTATCTGAGAAGGCAAATGAAGGCTACCATTATCTTCTACTGGGATTAGCACAACTTCGGATTTATAAATGTTTGGTAGGCTGAGCGAATAAACAATACCCAACACCGCAAACAAAAATGTGATTCCAACAATAATCCACTTTCTCGTCCAAAATTTAATGACTAATTCATTTAGGTTTATCAGCTCATCCGTTCCAGACATATAATTTATTTGGTTGTTCATGACAATTCGACCATAAGTTATATCGCAGCCAACGCCGCCAAAGCTACACCAATCTGATACACAATCTGGGTGGCTTGTGACCAAACCGTTAACCCATCTTTATATTGCGTATCCAACGGCACCACAATGGTATCACCCGGTTCTAATCGCTTATCATTTCCTAGGCCGAACCAGCCGCCATCACCTAGCATTTCGATACTGCCGTTTGATTTCACGATGAATATACGCTCTTCATCCGCTTTCTTACGAATACCGCCTGCGCGACGAATATAATCCTGCGCACTTAAGCCGCCATCGTAAACATACGAACTCGCCATTTGCACTTCACCGATAATATTTACGGTATTACGACGATTCGGTATGACGAGTTGGTCGCCATCTTTTAATTCAATATCGCCTGATACACCACCCGCTACAATTTGTGGCAAATCAATAATGAGTCGCCCAACTGGTTCAACATTCATCAAGTCAGTTAACAACTGACGAGTTTCATCGTAGCTGCGAGTATTATTTTCGGCGCCAGTAATGGCATTCGTCGCAATCTCTTGCTGCAACTGCTGCGCTAAAACACGCATACGCTCTTTCTCAAGCGTCTTCAATTCTTCGCGAGTGAATATGGCACCTTGCGGAAATGCATAGTCTGTAAATCCACCTGCGCGCTCAACCAAGGCTGACAAAGTTTCACCTCGGCGCACAGTATAAGTGCCGGGGAATCGCACCTCACCCTTAAGTGTCACTTCAACCGTGTTCTGCCATTCCGGAATTTGGAATACGTGCAAGCTATCACGTCCTTTTAGCTGCACTTGTTCAGTACCCGCCAAACTTTCACGTAAATTGACAGTGACGTAGCTCGTTTGTGTTTGCCCATCAACAATTGACGAACGAGTTACTTCAGCTCGGTCCAAATATGCTGACTCTTTAAAGCCACCGGCAGCTGCAATTAAATCCATCTCACTCGCGTTTCTAGCTAACGGATAAATACCCGGATAACGTACTTCACCGGTGACACTCACAATTGGCAATTCACGGTTGTAACTAAACTGATTGCGAAGTTTCGCTAATATTGGCTCTAACAAATTATTACGTGAATACAACGCGTATTCTTCAATTTCATCGTCTTCTTCAATTTCAGAACGCGCGAACAAGCCTTGTAACTTTGAAGCAACTTCTGATTCGCCAAAAATATCTTTCTCGCTGTCTTTTTCCTCTACCCCGGCAAGCTCGCGATAATATTTTTTGCGGTATTCACGAAGTAGCTCTTGACGTTCTTGGCGTTCTTTCTCGCTTTCGTTCAGTATCCAATCACTTAACTGAAGTTTTTCGTCCGCGGCATTCTCGTAGCGCGAGAAAATAACAATCTGATCACGTGGCTTAAGCTCTAAGTTATCTTGCGGTTGCCCAGAAACAGCTCCCGCTACGTCAAACTGATAGACATCAATATCACGGCGCAAATTACGTTCGCGCACAATAATGCCATAACCTAAATCAGCGCTGCTCAATAAACCGCTACTCACGTTCTTAATAATTTGATTAACGCGAATACCCTCACGCCACTCGTAATAACCTGGGCGCGCCACAGCACCAACCAGCATGATGCTTTGGTTCATTTCGTTTGATACAGCATTAATCTCAACTTCATCGCCGTTGCGTAGTTGAATGGTATTTGCGGCATCTAAATCGACCGTTTGAGTAATGCGCTGGCTCCCATCAATACGTTTCACTCGAATCGCATCGGTATAAGCCCCGGCCTTCGTGCCGCCGGCAAGTCGAATCACATCCGTTAAACTACGCTCATTCTTCAATTCGTAAATAGCAGGGCGTAACACTTCACCATATACACGCACCATGTCGCCACGAGGAGGAATAAAAACAATATCGCCTTGCTGCAACAAACGGTCGCCTGAGGCATCGCCTTTGATTAAGAAATTATATAAATCAAGTGTCGTTATTGTTTTTCCATCGCGTTTTAATTGAATATTACGCAGTGATGCAATATCGGAAACGCCACCGCTGACAATCAACGCCTGCATAATGGTGGTGAGTGAACTAACAGTGTAGGTGCCCGGCTGATAGGCTTCACCCATCACATAAATTTGAATGCTACGCAGCTCGCCCATGGATACGGCAGCTTGCATACCAATCATTCGGTTGCCTACTTCACTTTTAATGAGTTCTTGAACATCACTAAAACTTAAACCGGCAACTTGAATGGGGCCTAGTTCAGGAATTGTAATGCGGCCTTGGCGGTCAACGGTGAGTTCATAATTTTGACTTTCTTTGCCATACAGCTGAATGCTGACTGTGTCGCCAGAACCCACAGCGTAATTCGACGGCACTGGTGCGTAGCTCACGGGTGCAAATGTTGTCGGTTTACCTGCAAACAACTGGTAACCAAATGGCTGCAAGCTTTTGTCACTCACATCAAACTGCTTTTCGAGATCTTCTGGCGTGGTTTGTTGCTGCTTTTCATTGGCATTATCACGCGCCTCCATAATTTCAGGAAATTCTTGAGCGGCGGCGTTTGAACCACGATTACTTGACCCACCTTGCAGCAGGCTCAAATCAAAACCATACTGCCGCGCTAACATTTCTTGTTGCGCGCGAGGTAGCTTTTTAAACTGCTCAATTTGTGCTTGGCTGATGGCTTGTGCATTTGCCGATACCAACGGGTTTGTCGCAGCCATCATCCATAACGATGTTGCCATGGCGGCGGTGAGAAGTTGTTTGATAATGCCTCGCATTATCTGCTCCTTATGGTTCGTTTATCGCGTACGTTTATTAAAATTATGTGTCAGGCACGCTACCGCCCGCAGTTTGCGGTAAACCAATGCCCGATATAAGTTCAGAAATCTGGAATAATGCAGAGCAAGTAACGAATAATTACATGCGCAATTATTATAATTTTGTGAATAATACTACCATGCGCTAGTGGTTGTGAATACCGCTAAACCACCTTTACACAAGCGTTTGTTGGTTATTTAAACAGTCGAATTTATTGATTAAGAATTAACCCTGATTTTTTTCAATCTGCGAGTAATCCACACTTGCGCTAACCTGTTGATTTAGCCAATCTAATAGCACGATACAGCGGCTTGCACCGTCCAGTTTAACAACTTGAGCCAAGAAACCCTTAAATGGTCCGTCCTTGATGATGACGCTGTCACCCGGTTCGGGCGCTGACTGAAATTTTACTGGATGTTGTTCGTTCAAGCGTTTCAATTCATCGATCAGCTCGTCATCAATTTCGGCGAGTTTTTGGCCAAACCGCAATAATTGGAGGACACCAAAGGTGCTTTTAATTCTATGAAGGTTTTCTAATGTTTCCGTCAGCCGAACAAAAAGGTAACCGGGAAACATTGGCTCATCAATTTCAATCCGTTTCCCACGACGAATCTTGGTTGTTTTCAGGATCGGCATAAACGCTTGAATATTCTGGTTTTCAAGGTTCTGAAATGCACGTAATTCTTGGCGAGGCTTTGTTCGAATAACCAACCATGGCATATTTTGTTACATCCGTTTAATAATACTATCGGTGCTAGAATCGAACGATTTTTCAGCATTGCCGTCAATGACATCGAGAATATCAATCGCGCATTTTTTACCTTTTTCGACACCCGGTTGATCAAAACTATTGATGCCCCAGATAACGCCCTGTGTAAAGACTTTGTGCTCATAAGCAGCTATCAACGCACCAAAACTTTGTGGAGTAAGTTCATCAACATACAGCAAATTGGTTGGGTGTCCGCCAACATAAGCGTTGCGCGGGTCTTTCGGGCTTTGAAAGCCTTCCCACATCAGCTTTCTGTGCGCCAAACAGTTGCTCACCGCCAATCGTTGCTGTTCACGCAGCGAGCGTTGAACTTCATCAGTGAAGTTCGGCGCTTGTCGATGCAATACGGCAATAAAATCTGCGGTAAAACTGTCCCAGCCTTGATGTAAATGTTGAAAAAACGCATGCTGGCCATTCGGACCATAACCACCCCAAATGACGGGGCCGGTTGGCGTTGTTAACGGTTGGTTATCATGGGTTGCTTGTTTACCGTTACTCTCCATGTCTAACTGCTGCATATAACTTGTTAAGTATCGTAAGCGGCCGTCATAAGGCAAAATCGCTAGGTTATTAATATCACGGACTTCGCGGTTATAAACGCCGATTAACGCAAGCATCATCGGGATATTATCGAGCAGTGACGCATTACCAAAGTGGTCATCCATGGCTTTTGCGCCATCCAACATTTTACTGAACTGGTTCGCACCTACCGTGAGTGCAATGGGTAAACCAATTGCTGACCACAAACTGAAGCGGCCACCAACCGAGTCGGCAAAACTCAGTTGTTGCGCTGGCGGAATTCCGAAATCGGTCATCGCTTGGTTGTTTGCGCTGACGCCAATGACATGACGTTGTAACCATTGTTGTTCGGTTAACTTTGATTTTTTCCACGCTTTGACGGTGTTGACGTTGGCAAGTGTATCAATCGTGCCAAAACTTTTGCTGGCAATAATGAATACGGTTGTTTCAGGGTCAATAATCGGAAGCACCGCATAAAGCTGACCGCCATCCATCGAACTCACGAAATGAGTATGAAGTGAGTGTAAGCTGTTATCGTCAGCAAATTCTTTTAATGCAAACGAGCCCATCATTGGGCCAAGATCGCTGCCACCAACACCAATGTTGACAACATCGGTAATCACTTTACCAGTAGCACCAAGCCATTGACCACTGCGCAGCTGGCGTACAATTTCTGTGAATCGATTCTTGCCGTTACTCGCTTTGACCACATTATGAATGCTGCGGTTTAAGCAATGACTCACTTTACGGTTTTCGGTTTTATTTTCGAATTCGCCGTTCAGTAGCTGTTGCCTTAACGATTCAAAGTTGGCTGGTAGCTTCTTCTTTGCAAACTCCGCTAGCTCGTCAGGGCTTAAGCCTTGAAAGCTATAATCGAGATTCAAAAGTTCCATTTCAACACTGTAAACAGACGATGCTGGATTGTTGTTTACCATACCCTTAATCCTTTCATTTCGTATTCTTAGTCAACATAGTAAGGACTACGTTTGTCGGTTGCGCCGTATAGGCTGATAGCCCGACCAAGCATTTGCCCACCATCGCGTGTCAGTGGTGTCCAACTAATCGAGCCTCGGCCTAGGCTATAGCGCAACTGCAGTATGTCAAACGGAATGCTAATGTA
>AZIJ01005448.1_pt1 | contig 23112 bp, 19 predicted proteins | sample 359151 | NCBI WGS metagenome assembly AZIJ01 (sample SAMN02429718, study PRJNA222666) | marine sediment metagenome | biome: Sediment sample; isolation source: enrichment culture of sample MGS-ElMAX(UA) from oil contaminated site at the... | place: Egypt: El Max | collected 2013-01-23 | depth 9.22 m m | reverse complement strand
AGGCACATACATACAGCTAAACGAGAGAACAACATGACAAATGCCATTCACATCATAATTGGGGTTAGTGCTATTTTCATTTTGGTTGGTAGCATGCTCTTATATTTTCGCTGGAAGTCTATCAAGGCTCTAAATAACCTGAACCGTAAAGCGATGGGTATCCACATTCCTGATTTTATTGATTCCACCTCCAGCAAGTCAGACAATAATGTGAATGCGTCCATTCAGAAACGTATCTTATGCAGTGGACAATTTGAGATGTTGAAAAACAGAAAAAATAACTAACATTATTACCTTGACGAAAACCCTTAAAAAACACACTTAAAACTACTCCATAACGTATATATAACAAGGCTTAGACAGTTATTTTCAGATAATTTTATGTCTTGATTCTGTCAAGGTAGGTCAAGGTAAATTGCTTGATTAGCCCATGAAAACCGCCGTGATATTTGTTTTACAACCCTAACCTCAAAAACACATTGTAAACCCCACCACATAAGGCATACAGCTAGAATCAATGCTTTAATTTTGTATCACTACGTATAACAAAAGAGGTAAAGAATTAGCTATACAAGGATGTATGTAAAACAGTGCTAAAAATAGCTTGTAAACCAGTAGGTATAGGACTTTAAGATAAGATTATTAATTTTATTTTGTATAGCTACGTATAGCAAAATTTGTTTGATGACCTACAAAATGAGGCTACTTCAATGTCTAGGATACTGGGAGCAGTCCAACTAAAAAACGAACCAAATGATTCATATCCCAATGGGATAAGCCTAAATGCATTTGAAACAGCTTCAAAATGAGGCTGTCTCGTATCTGTCTAGCATATTGAGACAGTCAAACGTTGGATGTCACCTAATTTTCACCTAGAACATAAAGGATATACTGAGCGAGCCTTAGCCTATCTAAACCGCTCTAATGCAGTCCAAGCTGCAATCATGGCTTCATAAAAAGTGAAAATAAAACAACAGACGATAAAAAAAGCCCACCTAATGTGAGCTTTTTATCGTGATCTAATGTCTTAGATCACCGTAATCGTTTTAGCTACTGGCCCTTTCTGCCCCTCACCTAACGTAAATGTTACGCGTTGCCCTTCTTGCAGTGCTCGAAAGCCTTTGCTTTGGATTTCACTAAAATGGGCAAACACTTCTTTGCCAGAATCAGATTGAATAAATCCAAATCCTTTCTTTTCATTGAACCATTTTACCGTACCATTGATTGTTTCACTCATGCCTGCTGTACCTTCAAATATCTTGTTTGAATATAAATAAAATTAGACCGTGATGCTTTCAATCAGCCTATTTTCATTTAATAAGTACTACAGCTATGTGAAATTTTTATGTCAATCGATAAAGCTGATTCACCGAAGTATAGAAGCTATTTCCATCTAAATTAAAGTCAATTTCTTGACCAGACTCTAGTAGAACTTTTTTCCCAACTTCAACCCATTTAAAACCTTCCAACGTATTTTGTTGACGTTTAAGTGGGATAATTTGTACAGATATTTCATTGCCATTCACGGCTTTGGCTATACGCCATTCATTGATAATTTTCACGACAGAATCACTCATTACTGAGCTCAAGTGATCGATTTTGATTTACTACAAGATTAGACAAATGAGAGAGGATAACAACATTTCTAGAATCTAATAATTTTAGCTTTATTTAGGGTTATTTAAGCTAATTTCATTGCCAAATTGATTATGACCATCAGCAATATTTAAAACATCACAGAGCAAAATTCAAATAAATAAATTGGTAGCGGGAGCTGGATTTGAACCAACGACCTTCGGGTTATGAGCCCGACGAGCTACCAGACTGCTCCATCCCGCACCAGAGGTTATGCTTTATACGCCTATAATTTCGATTAATCAAGCTTTTCACTAAAAAAATGTAAATTTAGTATATTTTACACCCAAAATCTTTAAATTGACGCTAAAAAACACTTTCCAAGTCTTTTGATTTTCCTCTCTCAAAAAGCACTATTTGATAAAAAAATTACAATGAAAACGAAAAGTAGAAAAATAAAAAACTCGGATTAAATATCCGAGTTTTTTATAGTCAACAACCTATTTTCATCTAAGTTAATGTGGTGCAGGTCCACCTGAGATCGGTTTCGGTTTTGGACTCATCCAAATGAATGCACTCGCAAATATAAACACCAGTGCCAGAAGCATAAATACGTGGTTGGCTGATATAGTAATTGCCTCTTTATCGACTAAATTCGCAATCACACCTAGTGTTGCATCTGGAGAGAATCCATTTTGAAGCAAGCTATTTTGTACTTCTTGCGGATGTAAAGTATTAACCATTTCACTGCGCGCCACTTTGGTATGATCATCCCAAATTGTCACCGCAATCGATGCACCGATTGCCCCTGCCATAGTCCTTAAAAAGTTCATCAAACCTGCGGCAGAAGCCATTTCTGACGGTAATACCGATCCCATTGCAATATTCGACAGCGGAATAAAGAAAAACGGTACAGCAAAGCCCTGCAAAATCTGCGGCCATGCCAAGGCCATAAAGTCTGCATCGGTCACCCAAAACATACGCATCACGGTAACAACACCGAGCAAAGCTAAACCAAAACTTGCCAATGCTCGTGGATCGTATTTCGTTGCCAGTTTCGCAACGATAGGCGACATGGTTAAACTACCAAATCCCATCGTGGCGGTGAGATAACCTGCCCATGTTGCGGTATAACCCAAATTGATCTGTAACCATTGCGGGATCAAGACAATACTGCCAAAGAATGAGCCAAAGCCAAAGGCCAGTGCGAGCACAGAAACTGCAAATCCCCGATGCCTAAATACATAGAGATTGACTACAGGATGCTTCTCTGTCAGTTCCCAGATCATAAATACGATAAAGCCAACAACAGCGATCAGAGCAAGCATAATAATGCTGCTGCTATTGAACCAATCACGCTCATGTCCAAGATCAAGCATGAGTTGCAATGCGCCAATCCACAACACCAATAAGCCCAAACCAATGGCATCAATACGTAATTTTTCAGTCTTGGTTTCAGCAACAGATAGCAAGCGTATCGCAGCTAAGACACAGAAAATACCGACAGGAATGTTGATAAAGAAAATCCAGTGCCACGACAAATTATCACTGATTAAGCCACCCAAAATCGGCCCTAAAATTGGGCCAACGACAGTGGTCATTGCCCACATTCCCATGGCTTGTGAATGCTTTTCTGGAGGGAAAATACGCATGAGCAAGGTTTGACTGAGTGGCATCAGTGGACCACCACAAAGCCCTTGACCTATACGGAAAAATACCAACGTTTCCAGTGAGGTTGCCAAACCACAGAGGAATGAAAAAATAGTGAAACCAATCAGTCCAAAGACAAAGACCCGAACAGTCCCAAAGCGTCCAGCCAACCAACCTGTCAAAGGAACACAAATTGCTTCAGCCACAGCATAGGACGTAATAACCCAAGTCCCTTGTGAACTTGAAACAGCTAAGTTTCCAGTGATGTGTGGTACAGATACATTGGCAATCGTTGTATCTAAAACCACCATAAAGTTTGAGAGTGCGATAACAAATGCTGCAAGCAGTAATCGTCCACCACTCAGTTCTGCAAAAGGTGTTTGCGTTTTCATGGCTAATTACTTCGATGCAAGGTCAATATCCGCTTCCATCGACAAGCCGACACGCAGTGGATGTTCAGCAAGTTCTTTTGGATCTAGAGAAATACGTACAGGTAAACGCTGTACGACTTTAATCCAGTTACCTGTTGCGTTCTGAGCAGGAATCAAAGCAAATGCTGCACCTGTACCGCCAGAGAAGCCCTGAACAACACCATGGTAAACAACATCATCACCGTATAAATCAGATTTGAGTGTAACTTTCTGCCCTGCTTTTACTTTCGCAAGTTGGCTTTCTTTATAGTTCGCATCAACATAAAGCGCAGCAACAGGAACCACTGACATCATCACTGTACCCGGTGCTACACGCTGTCCGATCTGGATATTTTTACGTGTTACAACACCATCGACTGGTGCTCTGATCACCGTACGATCTAAATCCAATTTAGCTTGTTCAACATGGGCTTGAGCAACCAAAACATCAGGCGTAGATGATTCATTGACTCCTTGAATCAATGCTTCATTTGCAGCCAAAGTACTTTCAGCTGCTTTACGGCTTGAAGTTGCCTGAGCCAATCCAGCCTGCGCTAAATCCAAACTTGCTTTTGCCGTTGACACAGCACTTTGTGCTTTACTCAATTCTTCTTTTGAAATTGCCCCAGAAGCTGCCAGTTCATTACGGCGTTTTAATTCTAGCGTTGCACGATCAAAATCAGCTTGTGCTTTAGTTACTTGTGCTTGAGCACTAGTAATTTCATCATTACGAACCACAACTTGCGAGTTAAGTGAGCTGCTATTTGCCTGACTCTGTTTGTATTGACGTTGCGCTTTTGCCAATTCAGCTTGAGCTTGTGCCAATTGAATTTTGGCATCACGCTCATCAATGCGAACCAGTACATCACCCTGTTTCACTTGTTGCGTATCTTTAACCAATACATCGGCAACTTGACCATTCACCATCGAAGTGATTTGTGCAGTTTCCGCCCCTACATAAGCGTTATCTGTGGTCACAGAATGATTGAAGAAAATCGCCCAAATGCCATACAAAATTGCTGCAAGAATAAGAATGAGTGCAAAAAATCCTAAAAACTTTTTACGTTTTGCTTTCATTGCATCATCTGATGCAGAATTTAAAGCAGCATCTTGTTGATTCGCTTGGGCATCACTCATAAGTTATTCCTGAAAATTAAAGAAAATTTTAACTTTTGGTTTAATCAGCCGATCAGTCTATTTTTAAAAACTTAACCGAATGTTAAAAGCATAGGTCAAAATTCGAGCAAAAAATTTAAAAGCATTCTAACGACAAAAAATCACATAGCGAGAATAAAAAAAATAACTGGTGCGTTCAATTCTTATATTTTGATAATTATTTTCGGTAAAACTTATATGCAAATATAAAAAAAGCGCCTGAGACGCTTTAATTATTGGTCTATTTTTTAGAATGCATATGAAGCAATTGCTGTTGCAATTGGTTTCCCGTCATCATTGACCATCGTCATTCTCATCGTGCAACCTTTACGTCCTAAACGTAAAGTTTCTGCTCGAGCAATAAAATATTTTCCACGGCCCGGCGCAAGATAATCCACACGCATATCAACTGTCGCCAAACGTGACACTTTTTTGATGGTATCGGGTAAATCCTCAGGCGTTGCACGGCGATAGAGCTGTTCCATAGCAACAACACCACCAATGCTATCTAACATTGTTGCAGCAACTCCACCATGTAAAATTTGAAATGCGACATTTCCTACCAACTCAGGCTGCATTTCAAAATATCCTTCGATCTGATCATCAACGACACGCATGACCATGCCACTGTACTTAAAAAAAGGACAGGCATTAAATGCTTTACAAAGCTGCTTCAAGACCACGTCATGATCTGCCTTTGCACCTAATTGAATATTTCCAGTCCAGTTTCTCTTTACATCATTCATACGCTGCTAACATCCAAGGGAACGATAAATGCCCCATTATTTTGCACAAACTTTAAAATATGGGGCTACAATAGCTAGGTTTTTCAATTGATCTAAGCCGCTAAGTTTTCTCCCCTAGCATGACTTAAATGATTCAATTATTCCTATAGTGTAATACTGAACATCGAGATTGTTATGACTTATACGTTCAATCGCCCAGCTTTCCCAGCGACGCGCATGCGCCGTATCCGTAAAAATGACCAACTTCGTGCCATGGTCAGCGAAACACAACTCACAGCAAATCATCTGATTTATCCAGTATTTGTATTACCGGGACAGCAACAAACGCAAGACATTCCAAGCATGCCAAATGTGCAACGCTTATCAGCTGACTTGCTGTTAAAAAAAGCAGAAAGCTTACTGGAACTGGGCGTATCAAAGCTTGCATTATTTCCAGTCACACCACAAGAAGACAAAAGCCTAACAGCAGAAGCCGCATGGGATGAAAATGGTTTAGTACAAACAACCTGTCGCTTACTAAAAAAAGAATTGCCAGAAATGGTACTCATTACCGATGGTGCACTTGATCCTTACACAACACATGGTCAGGACGGTATCATTGATGAGACAGGTTATGTGCTCAATGATGAAACCGTTGAATGCCTCGTGAAGCAAGCACTTAGCCATGCAGCTGCGGGTGCAGATGTCGTTGCACCAAGTGATATGATGGACGGTCGTATTGGTGCAATTCGCCAAGCACTTGAACAAAATAGTTTTATTTATACCAATATCATGGCGTATTCAGCTAAATATGCCTCAAGTTTCTACGGCCCATTCCGTGATGCAGTTGGTTCTGCCAGCAATCTAAAAGGCGGCAATAAATATAATTACCAAATGGATGTCGGCAACCGTGCAGAAGCATTGCATGAAATCGCCCTTGATATTCAAGAAGGTGCGGACATGGTGATCGTCAAACCAGGTATGCCTTATTTAGATATTGTCCGTGAAGTAAAAGATACTTTTGGTGTGCCAACTTTCATCTATCAAGTCAGTGGTGAGTACGCCATGCTTGCGGGTGCGATTCAAAATGGCTGGTTATCTGAAAGTGTTATTTTAGAGTCGTTAATGTGCTGCCGTCGTGCGGGTGCTGATGGGATTTGGACGTATTTTGCTGAAGATGCAGCACGTAAACTGAAAGAGATGAAATGATTGATCTGATTTTGGTATAAAACCTTATACTGAAATTGGATACTCGGAAACGTCATCCGCAATTGTTTGAGACAGGACAACATTAAAAGAATGATGTTTCTGCGATTAACTAAACGAGTTGATGGGAAACAACGAGTTTTGCGGATGACAATGCCTTTGCTCTTACGAAGCTTCAAACGCTTCTCAGGGCAAACCTAAATAAGTCTAGCTGAAGGCTAAGCCTAGAATAGATTGAGAACTCGGCAAGACACCGCCGTGTATTTATTCTTATTAATTTAGATCAAATTTGGGCGCTCACCCAAATTAAGCAAATAAAACTGGTTTAACATGCATATTGCCATCATTGGTGCGGGTATCAGCGGATTAATGACCGCATTAGAACTTGTTGAACAAGGCTGCTCAGTCGACATTTTTGATCAACAACAAGCAGGCCAAGCTGCTTCTTGGGCAGGTGGAGGAATCCTTTCTCCGATGTACCCTTGGCGATATGCACCAGAGGTCAATCAACTTGCTCAACATGGTAAATCTCTGTACCAAATGTGGAATGAAAAGCTGCTCCCTATTACAGGAATCGACTTTCAAATCCACGATACAGGCATGCTGATTTTTGATCAGGAAGACTTTAACGTTGGTCTTGATTATGCAACTCAGTTTCATGAGCCTATGCAACAGGCTCATTTATTAAATAGAGAAAAATTAGAACAGATTAATCCGCATATTTCTGCACAATTTCAACAAGCGATTTATTTCCCACAACTTTCCAATGTACGCAATCCACGACTATTGCAATCACTGATTCACTATTTAAAACAACATCCCCTCGTTCAATTTTTTGAACATTGTCCAATTGAAAAACTACTGATCCAAAATCATAAAGCGCAAGGCATACAACTCAATGATGGACGGCGTTTTTATGCAGACCATGTGGTACTGGCCTCTGGCGCATGGAGTCATTATTGGCTAGAACAAGTGCAACGAGAAATTCCAGTTCATCCAGTTCAAGGGCAAATGTTGTTATTCAAAACACCCGAAAACTGGTTACCTACCATGTGCATGAATCGTGTGATGTATCTGATTCCACGACAAGATGGGCATATCGTATGTGGCTCAAGCATGGCGGAAGTTGGTTTTGATACCAACACAGATATGTCGACGCAACAGAATATTTTAGACGCTTGCTTAGAAATGGTGCCCGAACTTGCGCAGTTCCCAATTGTAAAGCGTTGGGCTGGTCTACGCCCAAGCTCTCCTAAAGGGATTCCTTATATTGGTCAAATGCCTAATATCGAAAACCTTTGGGCAAACTTTGGACATTTTCGCAACGGACTATGTATGGGTTCTGGCTCTGCCCTTTTACTACGCCAATTGATTTTAGAACAAAAGACTATTGTCAATCCCAGCGCCTATTCACCTAGCCGCTTAGAAAAAAAATTATTGATGACGAGTTAAAATGTCTTTGAGGGTTGATTCAAGCGTTGGGTATTGGAATTGAAAACCATACTCAACCAAAGCTTTTGGTTCAACAAATTGACCATTTAAAATCAATTGAGACTGTTCACCTAACATCAACTCAAAAATACATTTAGGCATTGGCAGTAGCGGCTTACGCTTTAAAATTTTTGCAGCAACTTTTACAAATTGCTGCTGATTTGATTGCTCAGGTGCAACCAGATTATAGACTTTTTGTGCTTGATCAGAACTAAATAAAAACTCGATTGCGCTGAGCACATCTTGAATATGTATCCACACAATCGGCTGTTTTCCTGAAGCAATTCTTCCCACTGTATTTAAACGAATGGGCTGCAACATTTGCGGCAGAATTCCACCATGACCAAATACAACCCCCAAACGAATAATTTTGGTGTTTTGTGCTGTAAATTTGAGCGCCATTTGTTCCCATTTTTGGCAAAGTTCAGACATAAATATCGCCTGAGGCGGTGTATTTTCATCGCAACTCGCCGTCCATTGCTCATTTGGATCAATGCCGTAATAACCAATTGCAGAACCAGAAATAATGCACTTGGGAAAGATTTGATGTACATCTAGCCATTCATACAGCTTTTGCGTCATTACAACACGGCTTTCAATCAGTTGTTGTTTACGACTTTCAGTCCAACGCTTAGCGCCAATATTCTCCCCTGCTAGATTTACAACATAATCAATTTGTGTCGTCTCTATTTGCTCAAAGTGATTCACCCAATATAGATCTGGATGATCCGATGATTTATTCCTTTGCCGCGTCAATGCGATGACTTTATATTGTCTTTCCAATAAATAAGCTAAAAGATGGGAACCTATGAAACCACTTGCTCCCGTTACCAATACAGTCAATTTTTGCATCTCACGACCTATCAAAAATTATGTGTATTTGTAGTCTTAGCAAAATAAAAGTGAATTACAAGTGAACTTTTTTAGTGCGTATTAAACATCTTGTTCGCCATTCGTTGAGCTTGTGGACCATAAAACCAAAAAGTAATCAAAAATAATGGAAGGGCTATCACGAACCATATCGCTAAAACCGTCAATAAAAATGCAGGTTGTTTTAAATACAATAAAAAGTTCTGCAAAATTTCAGGGTCTTTACGTGCAAAGATAAATAAACCAAGCAATAAACCACAAGCGTTATACCCCCAAAAGATCAAAGTAAAGCCCAGCGTTAATCGTTTTTTCTCTTGTGGTGTTGGTGCTCGACGCTGTTTTTTTAGAAATCTGAATAAAACAAAAATAATCGCGATCAAATAAGGAATCGCGGTTAACACACCGCCGACACTATTTGGTAAAATTGCAGCCAAGATACCAGCTATCAAAGTTGCAAGCAGACAAATAATAAAAAACCAAACATAGTACAAACGCAATGAAATCATAAAGATAAACCTAATAGGATCGGCTTTGGAAAATAATTATAAATTTTTTTCTCTTTTTTTTCATTTTTATGTCAACCAATCCTCATCGAGCAGCGTTATATAGGGTACAAGGTCGCAGCAACCGAATGTTCATTGCACGGCATCCGCAATATTTTTCGGTGACCTTTCATTATGACTCTCCATCTTTGGCAAAGGTTTTGTTAGCAGCCAAAACCTTTAATAAAGATTTTGACCGACGATTTCTCATCACTCGAATCGTCGGTTTTTATTTTTTATCATCAACAAAAATAACAAGGATAAAAATATGAATCATCTTATTTATTTTGAAATTCAGTCTTCAAATCCAAAGCGTGACATCCAGTTTTATCAATCTGTGTTTGATTGGCACTTCGAAAAAACTGAGGGGCTTCCAATTGAATATTATCGTATCGAAACAGATGGAATTCACGGTGGTCTATTACAACATCCTGTTGCTATACCACCTATGGAATGTGGTACCAATGCTTTTACTTGCTCTATTCAAGTTGAAAACTTTGATGAAACGGCAAATAAAATCTTAAATTTAGGCGGTACTGTTGCTATGCCAAAATTTGCGATACCAAATCGTTGCTGGCAAGGCTATTTTCTCGATTTGGATCACAATGTATTTGGGATTTGCGAGGTCGATGAAAATGCCAAATAAACCTGTCATCCCAATATGTTTTACGACCAATCAGAAAAATTTAAACTTCATTTTCCTTTAAAATCAGGTAATCGCCTTTCAAGCATAGCGCTTACACCCTCTTGGGCATCTTGAGATGAAAATAACGGTTTGAGATAACTATCCATTTTCTGAAATGCAAACATCTGCCCTTCGGTTACAGCATCGGTTGCTGATGCCAATAAGGCCTGTACTGCCAAAGGTGCGGCAATACAAATTTCTTGAGCGACCTCGATAGCACGATCTAGCTGTTTACCTTTTTCAACGATCTCCGAAAGCAGATTAAGTTTATCTGCTGTTTGGGTATCAAAGGTTTTACCCGTTAACAAATATGGCATCGCTTTTTGCCAGCCCGCTGCTTGTACAAATCTTACCGTCGCTCCACCAAATGGCATAATTCCACGTAACACTTCAAGCTGTCCAAATATGGTGTCTTCACTTGCAATCACTACATCAGCATTGAGCATTAACTCAACGCCTGCGGTATAACAAAAGCCTTGTACAGCGACAACAATAGGTTTCGTTCTATGTCTTCCACTCACACCCCAAGGATTTACTTGACCTTCCTCAAAATTAAAAATTCCTTGTGGAATTTTCGGTTGTAATTCGACCAGATCTAAACCCGCTGTGAAATGATCACCATGTGCAAAAATCACGGCACAACGCAATTCAGGATTATTTTCATATTCAGTTAAGGCAAGGGATAAGTCGGCAATCATATGACTGTCAAAAGCATTACGCTTTGCGACCCGATCTAAGCCGATCAACATAATATGTCCCATTATTTCTCGGCTTACTTTTCCTAAGCTCATTTTATTTTCCTCTTTGTAATCATCATCTCGGTAACAAACTAATTGATGGTTTAAATATCTTCAATGTATGTCTTGTAGATTTTTTGGCTTCAACACAACTCTTTTTTTGATTTAATTAAAAGTATTTCAACTACCATATTTTAGGTATTTTTGCATTGATTAGAAAAATGAATAAACAGTGAATTTTTTTAAATACAAACTTCATTAAATACTGATTTAATTTACCTTTTCAAAAGTCAGCTCGATAAAATCAATATCAAAATATGTCTGAATTCTCAAACTAAACTGATCAACTTTTAACTTCGCCTGACCATTTCAACCATGTGCACTGATTTGTCGCATCATCATTTTGACGTTATTATAGTCAATATGAAGAAAATGATGTCGAGCAAAGCACACACTTATTCTTATAGATTCAAACGCATTATCATCTATCAATGATGTTATACGAACCCTCTATCGACTTAAAAAATTTAAGAAAAATATCGAAAGGAAAGGTTTTGTATGACTTCCACTACAGAAACAAAAGGATTTTTTAAAACAGCAATCTTACTTCCTGTTTTTATTCCAGCCGTTATCGTCATTGTCTTCATGCTATTTGGAACAATCAGTAATCCAGAATTAGCAGGTCAATTTTTCTCAGAAGTTCTTAACTATGTAACCCATACTTTTGGTTGGTTCTACATGTTAGCCGTCGCAACATTTCTTATTTTTATTGTTGGGATTGCAATGAGTAGCTGGGGAAATATCAGATTAGGCCCTGATCACGCTGAGCCAGAATATAGTTTTTTATCATGGTTCGCGATGCTATTTTCAGCAGGTTATGGTATTGCGCTTTTATTCTTTGGGGTGGCCGAACCTGTTTTGCATTTTAGTCAGCCACCACAAGGGACACCAGAAAGCGTAGATGCCGCAAAACAAGCCATGCAAATCGCCTATTTCCATTGGGGTTTCCATATCTGGGCAATCTATGGCGTGGTTGGCTTATCACTTGCCTATTTCACTTTTCGTCATGGTCTACCACTGGCGATGCGTTCGACATTATTCCCTTTAATTGGAAATCGCATTAATGGCTGGATGGGGCATACCGTCGATACCTTTGCAATTTTAGGTACTTTATTTGGGATTGCCACGACCTTAGGATTATCTGTAACGCAAATTAATACGGGGATGAATTACTTATTCCCTTCTATTCCAATTAGCACGCCTGTGCAGATTGCAACCATTTTAATTATCACGCTGTTGGCAACATTCTCTGTTGTTGCAGGTATGGATAAAGGCATTAAGCGACTCTCCATTATTAATATTGGACTTGCTGTTGCACTCATGTTGTTTGTATTTATTGTTGGCCCGACATTATTTATTTTACAAACATTTGTTGAAAATACAGGGAGCTATCTCAGTAATTTAGTTGAACGAACTTTTAGTTTACAAGCCTACACTTCAAATGATTGGATCGGAAACTGGACTTTATTCATCTTTGGTTGGACGATTTCATGGGCGCCATTTGTTGGTATTTTTATTGCGAAAATTAGTCGTGGACGAACTATTCGACAGTTTATTGTTGGAATCATGCTTATTCCAACCTTTTTCACGTTCTTATGGTTTTCAGTCTTCGGTGATACCGCTCTGCATTTAATTATGGTCGAGGGTTATCGCTCACTGGTGCAAGATGTTCAACAAGATAAAGCAATTGCTTTATTTAAGCTCTATGAACATTTACCACTCACGTCTTTATTATCCTTTCTCAGTGTTATTTTAATTATTACGTTCTTCGTTACCTCAGCAGATTCAGGCTCATTAGTCATTGATTCACTTGCCTCTGGCGGAGTAACAGATACTCCAATTTGGCAACGTATCTTCTGGTCGACCACACAAGGATTAATTGCTTCGGCATTACTACTTGCTGGTGGTTTAACGGCTTTACAAACGGCCTCTATTGTCAGTGCACTGCCCTTTACGATCATCATGTTGATTGCAATTGTTGGAATGTGCCGAGCCTTAGTGATTGAACAACATCGCAATGCAAGCTTAATTCATCATCAACCGACCCAACACGCCCCTGAGAAAAGTGATGACACTGAATCCTTAATTCAACGTCGTCTACACTGTCTTGTAACGTTCCCAACTCAGCAACAAGTGAGCCAATTTATCGCAACGACGGCTTATCAAAGTATGGAAGCAGTAAAACAAGGTTTCCAAGACAAAGATTGGCCATTTGAAGTGATTTACGATGAAGTCAATACGCGAGTGCAACTCAGACTATCCGAACTCGATAATGTTGAATTTATCTACGAAATTAGGATGTGTGAATATACGATTCCAAGCTATATGAAAGACTTGAAGCGTAAAGAATACGCTGATCAAGAAAAATATTATCGCGCTGAAGTTTTCTTACTTCGTGGTGGTCGGGCATATGATGTTTATGGTTTTGATCAAAGCTCTCTCATCAATGATATTTTAAATCAGTTTGAGAAATATCTTCACTTCTTGCATATTTCACCAAGCACATTACCGTGGAAAATGGAAAGTGATATGCATCATTAATCTGATATCAAAATGCCCTAAATTATGTAAATAATTTGGGGCTTTTATTTTATGGCTTTGATCTTCCCTCATACATTCAGATAACACGATCCTATTTTAAGTACCAATTTATGCTACCTTATCCTTATTCAAAAATAGGGATTTTCTATTTCATGACTGTGCGTTTTTTTCATACGTCTGACTGGCATTTGGGACAGTTTTTTTATAACCACTCACGCCAATATGAACATGAACAATTTCTTGCATGGTTACTGGAACAGATCAAAATAAAACAACCGCATGCGCTACTGATCGCGGGTGATATTTTTGATGTCATCAATCCAAGTTCACAAGCACAAAAACAACTTTATCAATTCCTTGCCGATGCGCATGATCTTGCGCCACAGATGCAAACCTTAATGATTGCAGGTAATCATGACTCAGGTTATCGCATCGAACAAGTTGAGCCTTTATTAGAAAAATATAATGCAAAAACCGTCGGAGTGATTCGTTGGAATCAAGATAAAAGCCTCGACTTGGAACGTTTAATCTTACCGATTTATGATGAGCAAAAACAGATTGTGGCATGGTGTATTGCCCTACCTTTCTTGCGTTCAGCAGAAATCACTGGGTTTAATGAACACACCACCAACAGCCAAAATGCGATTGCTTATTTACATCAACAATTAATCGAAGAAGCTAAACGTCGTAAAACAGATGACCAAGCACTGATTTTAATGTCACATGCACATATGCAAGGTGGAGAAACCTCTGATTCAGAGCGACCAATTATTATTGGCAATGAAGAAGCACTTTCGACTGCTTTATTCGACGACAGTATTGATTATGTGGCACTTGGACATTTGCATAAACCACAGAAAGTTCAACATCCACATATTCGCTATAGCGGCTCACCGATCCCACTTTCATTTAGTGAAATCAACTACAAGCACCAAGTCGTTGATGTCACAATTGACTCAGCAAATATTGAAAATAAATTTTCTTTTGACGCCATTGCGATTCCACGATCAATTCAGTTGCATAAAATCAAAGGCGAATTGAATGAAGTTATGCAGCGTCTTAAAAATTTAGCGAATGAACCCATCGAAAATATTGACCATCGAGAATATGTCGATATCGAATACCACACTGCCACACCGCCACAACCCAATTTAAGACAACAATTTGAAGATGCGCTCCCTAAAGATCGTTATCGCTTGGTACGCATTTCAAGACAGTATTTGTCTACTGAAAACTCAACTGAAACTAAGCAAAGTATCAATTTAGAACCGCCAACACCTGAAAAGCTTTTCCAACAAATTTGGGAGAAAAAAGGATATGACAACGATGATGAAGTCACCAGAGACTTTATGAACCTCGTTGCTGAAGCACAAAAACAACTTGAAGATGATCAGACTGTTTAAGGATTTGCCGTGAAAATTTTATCGATTCGACTTAAAAATTTGGCATCACTTGCAGGTGAACATTTTATTGATTTTGAAAGCGAGCCACTGGCAAGTGCTGGTTTAATTGCCATTGTCGGAAAAACGGGCGCAGGTAAATCTACACTACTCGATGCAATGTGTTTAGCTTTGTTCAATCAAATTCCTCGTCTTAAATCAAGCGATGGCAAACTGATCGATGTTGATGGTTCAGAGCTGCTGACCAATTCCCCTTTGACAGTATTACGTCGTGGGACGGGACATGGTTTTGCTGAACTGTGTTTTGTTGCTCAGGATCAAAAACATTATCAAGCACGTTGGGAAATTAAACGCGCCCGTGAAAACCCGAATGGCAAGCTACAAAGCGTACAACGGTCATTAAAATGCCTGACTGATGGTGTGGTGATTGCAGATAAAACCAAAGCCGTAGAAACCCATATTCAACACATTACCCAACTCAGTTTTGAACAATTCACCCGTGCCGTGTTACTCGCGCAATCCGAAGTAACCGCATTTTTAAAAGCACGTGATAATGAACGTGGTGAATTATTAGAATATCTCACCAACTCCAGTATTTTCGCCAAGATTGGACAATTGGCTTATATCAAAACCAAAGAAATCGCTGATCAACGCAAGCAATTGGAAAATGTCTTAGGTCATATTGAAATTCGTTCTGATGAAGAAGTTGCTGAGCTACAAAAGCAATTCCAACAGCTACAGCAACATGTGCAACAACTTGAAAATGAAAAAAATCAATTCAAACAACAACAACAGTGGTTTGAGCAACGCGATAAAATTAATAAAGACATAGCGTTAAAAAAACAAGACTATGATCTGCAACTTAAAGCGCAAGAAAAAATTGCTAAAGATCGTCAATTACTGAGCCAATTAGAAACCTTTGCCGAGATACGTCCTATTGTTTTTCAACAACAACAGTTGCAAAAAACATTACAACAACTCGCGCCACAAATTCAACAAAAGCACAATGAATTTAGTGCCTTAACCACTCAATTTGAGCAACAAAAAACACTTTATTCTCAAGCAGAAACAACACTCAGTCAATTTCAAGATTTCGAACAAAAGCATCAGGCTGAACTGACACAAGTACGTAAGTTTGTTCAAGAACGTGACTATATTGCTGAAGAATATAAAAAAACTAAAACTCGACTGACTCAACTGGAAAACCAGCAGCAACCACTCATTGAGCAACAACAACAGCTTGAACAGCGCATTAAAAATTTAATTGCGCAACATACCACCTGTTTAGAACAGTTAAAATATAGTGCTCAATATGCTCCTTTAGATCAAGGTTTAAATGCCCATATTCAACAACTCAAGCAATTTATTCAGCAATATCAAAAAGTAGAAAATACACTCGGTTCTATTCAAAAAGCACAAGCAAAACTTGAGCAAGATCAAAATACATTCGACAGTTTAATCACACAATTTGGTACAACCCAACACATTGAACAGCGTATTGAGCAGCAATTGAAATCAAAAGAAGCTCAACAGCTTCGCCTTAATCAATTGGATGCAATTCAACAAAAACTTCAGCATTATTTTGAATTAAAAAATGAAGTTGTTTCTTTTCAAAACAAATTTGACGCTGCGCAAAATCAATCTCAACAGCTAGAACAACACAGCAAAAAAACTGAGCAACATTATCAGGCTGCCAAAACTGAACGTGAGAAACTACAACAGGTTTTGCAACAACAACGTCTGTTGCATGCTGAAAATATTGAACATCTAAGAGCTGAACTTAAACAGGGCGAAGCCTGTCTCGTATGTGGCAGTACCGAGCATCCTTATCGTGATGATGAAAGCCAAATCTCTAAAGCGTTGTATGAATTACAGCAACAACAAGAACAGCAAGCAATTCAGCAGGAACAACAACTTTTCCAGCTTTGGCAAAATGCACAACAACACTTCACCCAAAGCCATAGTGAACAAAATCAATTGCAACAGCATTTACAGCAATTGAATGAAAAATTAAAAACACATTCTCAGATGTTACAGCAACATGTATCACAAACAAATATTCAGCTCGATTTCAATCTCAGTGAGCATGACCCAACTGAAAATAGCATCAGGACTAAGTTGCAAAGATTGGTTTTAGAAACATCGCAGGCTCAACAACAGCTTGAAAAGGAATTACAGCAACTGAACCAAGCCAACAAAGATCAGCATGTACTCAATCAAAATATTCAGAATACCCGTCATCAACTTGAGACAGTACAGCACTTACAACAACAGATTCAGCATATCGTGGACTGTCTCAATACAGACGATAAAACGGCTTGGTCTAAGCAAGGCGTGTCATTCTCACAACAAGTCTTACAAGCATTGCAGCAACGTAGCCAACACCTAGAACATTCAGAATCACTTACCAAAGATAAAGACCAACTCGATCAACAGTTAAATTTATTAAAGACAAATTTATCAGGACTCACCACTCAACAAGCTGAATGTGCACAGCAGTTAAAAGACATCGAAATTAAAGGTAAACACAATACAGATGCTGCGAACCAACTGATCTTCGCAATGACAGGTTCAGCTGAGCTCAAAGCCAATGAATGGTTAACTCAACATGATCAGCAACGTCAGCAATTTCAGCACCAGTATCAACAGTTAAAACAAAGTTTTGAACAGGTTCGTCAAAATTTTGAGCAACAGAAAAATGTACTCGATCAACTCAAATCACAGCAGCAACAGCAACATGTGTCTTTGGAACAATGTAAAACTGAAATCACCAGTTGGTTAGCTCAACATCAAAATTTTGCAGAAGATCAACTCAACGAATTCGTTGCGATTTCATCGGCTCAAGAACAGCAAATTCGAAGTACAATACAACAAGCAGATCGAATGCTCAGTGAAGCACATTCAGCACTAAAAACCGTTCAAGAACAATTAAATACACATCTTCAATTAGAACCAAATATTCAGGTTGAACAACTCACTGTATTGATAAATACCAATCAAGAAATTTTGCAACAGACAACAGATCAACGTGATCAATTAAAAGTACAACTTGAGTTACATCAGCGTAGCATTGAGAAACAAAAACAATTTGCCGAGCAAATCCAGCAGGTTCAGCAGCAAGAACATCGCTGGAATAAAATCTCTAGTCTGATTGGTGATTCAAAAGGTAAAGAATTTCGCGATTTAGCACAGCAATATAACTTAGATATTTTGCTCGAATATGCCAACCAACAATTAGCGATGTTGTCTCAACGCTATACATTAAAGCGCTTGGATAATTCGCTAAGTCTCGCCATTATCGACCATGATATGGATGGTGAAACTCGTTCTGTGGCTTCATTGTCTGGTGGTGAATCTTTCTTGACTGCCTTGGCAATTTCTTTAGCGATTGCCAATATGGCTTCTGGTTCAATGAAAATCGAATCTTTATTTATTGATGAAGGCTTTGGCACATTGGATGCATCTTCTCTTCATATGGTGATGAATGCACTCGATCAACTGCAAAGCCAAGGGCGCAAAGTCATTTTGATTTCACATATTCAAGAAATGCATGAACGCATCCCTGTACAGATTCAGGTTCAACCCATCGGTTCAGGATCGAGTCGGATTGAGGTAATTGGATAGATTTAATAGTTCATATGGAAATCAAAAGATGGAACAAAATAATTCGTTTCAATTAAAACCAATATTCAAGCGTATTTTCGAATCAACAAATTGCGGAATACGTTTGCTTATACTGCTTAGAAACAAAAGAGTATGCTGTTCTATGCACTAACTTTTACAGTCCCTCTTCCTCAAATGAAGATCATACTTATTTCAAGAAACAGACCATTGAATTATTACTAGAAGAATCTCCTCAGATTCGTTGTAAATGGTTCTCTTCAATTGCAGAAGCAATTGATCAACACGATTTAGAGTTTAGTTAGTTACTATTTCAGATTGAAATCATTCATGCGTAAATTTTATGATGCTTGAATAACCACAATGCCGAACTCTAATGAATCAAAAGAAAGCCGTTATCTTTGATCTTGATCAAACCATATTGGATAGAACAACCTCCTTAATAAAATTCTTAAGTTGGCAGATCAATTTTTTTCAATTAGTTCCTACTATGAAAAAGGAGCTATTCATTCAGCGATTTTTAGAGTTAGACGATAATGGCAAAGTTTGGAAAGATCGTGTTTATGAACAACTCACTTATGAGTTTTCAATTGATCATGTTTCAAGAGATATCCTATTAGAAAGCTATATAAATGATTTTAATAAATTTTCATGTTGCTTTGAACATATTGAAAAAACGATGACTCAATTAAAACATCAAGGATATTTAATTGGCTTAATTTCTAATGGTAGAACACCTTTTCAAGAACATAATTTTTATGCTCTAGGTCTGACAGAATTCTTTTCTAGTATCATTGTTTCCGAGGCTATAGGACTTCGGAAGCCTGATCCTAGAATTTTTCTCTTGTCTTCTGCACAGCTTTATACACCACCACAAAATTGTATCTTTGTAGGCGATAATGAAATAGCGGATATACAAGGAGCAAAGGACGTTGGCATGAAAACCATATTCTTTCACCCTATTCCAGAAGTTGAGTCATTTATTGCTGATGCTAACTTACATGATTATGCAAGACTCGTTGAAATTCTGGAAAATCTCTAACCATACTTTCAAGCGAATATCAGCAAATAATCATTTTAGCTTTTGGTCGAATAATCCCTTGCACCAAACAACGCCGTCCCTATTCTTACCATGGTTGAACCCGCAGCAATTGCTGCATCCAAATCAGCAGACATACCCATACTTAAAGTATCCCAGTCTTGTGGCTGTACATGTTGAGATTTTACTTGCTCAAATAGGGCTTTAGCATCTGCAAATGCAGCATGATTTTCAGGTGCAGGAATCACCATCAAACCACGTAAACGGATATTTGGAAGTCGGCTAATTTGTTTAACTAGCTCACTGACTTCTTCAGGCTGGCAACCATCTTTGGAATCTTGTCCATCAATATTCACTTGCAAACAAATATTCAAAGTTTTTTGAGATTCTAAGCGCTGACTCGATAAACGCTCCGCAATAATCAAACGATCGACCCCATGTACCCAGTCAAATTTTTCAGCTAAATGTTTGGTTTTATTGCGCTGCACATGTCCAATAAAATGCCATTCGATCTCTAAATCTTGTAACTCTTCCATTTTGGTCAGTGCTTCTTGTAAATAGTTCTCACCAAAACTACGCTGTCCAACGGCATACATTTCTCTAAGCGCTAAACTCGGATGTGTCTTTGACACGGCTAACAATTGCACTGTTGCAGGATCACGTTGGGCTTGCTGACAAGCTTGTTCAATTTGACTTAAAACAGATTGGCGGGATTGTTCCGATTGATTCATTGACACAGTTCTCATTTATGAAATCTTTTTTTGCGTTCGCATTCTATAAGGTGTTGGTAAGCTAGAATGAAAGCCGTATATTATTCTACAAAATAATGAGACATTTTTGATTGTTTCGGGGAAATTATGGATATTACAGAATTACTCGCCTTTTCAGTAAAAAACGGTGCTTCAGATTTACATCTTTCTGCGGGTATGCCGCCTATGATTCGTGTAGATGGTGAAGTTCGTCGTATTAACTTACCTGCATTAGAACATAAAGATGTACACCGTTTGGTGTATGACATTATGAATGACAAACAACGTCGTGATTTTGAAGAAGATCTAGAAACAGACTTTTCATTTGAAGTACCTAATATCGCTCGTTTCCGTGTGAACGCATTCAACCAAAACCGCGGTGCTGGTGCGGTCTTCCGTACCATTCCTTCAAAAGTTTTAACGATGGAAGATTTAGGACTGGGATCAATTTTCAAAGAAATTTGTGACTATCCACGTGGAATTGTACTTGTAACAGGTCCAACAGGTTCAGGTAAATCAACCACTTTGGCTGCGATGATCGACTATATTAATGAAAATCGCTATGACCATATCTTAACTGTCGAAGACCCAATCGAATTTGTACACCAATCAAAAAAATGTTTGATTAACCAACGTGAAGTCCATCGTGATACACATGGATTCAACGAAGCACTTCGTTCAGCGCTCCGTGAAGACCCTGATATTATCTTGGTCGGTGAGATGCGTGACTTAGAGACTATCCGCCTCGCTCTAACTGCAGCAGAAACAGGTCACTTAGTATTTGGAACGCTACATACCACCTCAGCAGCAAAAACCATTGACCGTGTGATCGACGTATTCCCTGCTGAAGAAAAAGACATGGTACGTGCCATGTTGTCAGAATCGCTACAAGCCGTTATTTCTCAAACACTATTGAAGAAAAATGGCGGCGGTCGTGTTGCTGCACACGAGATTATGATTGGTATTCCCGCAATTCGTAACCTTGTTCGTGAAAACAAAGTTGCACAAATGTACTCAGCGATTCAGACGGGTGCTAACTATGGTATGACAACGCTAGATCAAAGCCTGAAAACCTTAGTTTCTAAGGGATTAATTAGCCCTCAAACAGCCCGTACTGTTGCTAAACAGCCTGAATCATTCCTATAAAAATAAATGGATTAGAGAAATATCATGGACTTTAATGATTTACTCAATTTGATGATTCAGCAAAATGCATCTGACTTATTTGTCACTGCTGATGTTGAACCCTCAATGAAAATTAATGGTCAGATCGTACCTGTATCAAAAACTAAATTGTCTGGGGAAATTGTTGGTCAACTTATTCAGTCAGTAATGACTGATAAGCAACGCAAAGAGTTTGCAGAAACTCGTGAATGTAACTTTGCCATTACCAACCGTGAAAAAACTGCACGTTTCCGTGTGAGTGCATTTCAGCAACGTGATATGCCTGGCATGATTTTGCGTAAAATTGAAACGCACATCCCGAGCATGGAAGATTTAAAATTACCCGAAGTTCTTAAAGAACTTGCGATGACCAAACGCGGTATCATTATTTTTGTGGGCGCAACAGGTACGGGTAAATCAACTTCTTTAGCATCAATGATTGGCTTCCGTAACCATAATTCGAAAGGCCATATCATTACTATCGAAGATCCAATTGAATTTGTACACCAACATGCAGGCTGTATCATTACACAGCGCGAAGTCGGTATCGACACAGATTCATTTGAAGTCGCACTGAAGAACACCTTACGTCAAGCACCAGATGTGATTCTAATTGGTGAGATTCGTTCCCGTGAGACCATGGACTATGCTATTGCTTTCGCTGAAACGGGACACTTAGTACTTGCAACACTACATGCGAACAATGCCAACCAAGCGTTAGATCGTATTATTCACTTCTTTGAAGCAGACCGTCATAGCCAACTTTACATGGACTTGTCTCTAAACCTACGCGCGTTAGTTGCGCAGCAACTTATTCCAACACCTGATGGTAATTCACGTCGCGCTGCTATTGAAATTTTGATTAATACTCCACTCCTTGCAGATTATATCCGCAAAGGTGAAATTCATGAGATTAAGGATCTAATGAAACGCTCGCGTGAGCTAGGTATGCAAACCTTCGACCAAGCATTGTTTGATCTTTATAAAGCGGGTGAAATTACCTATAAAGATGCGCTTAAACATGCAGATTCTCCAAATGACTTACGTTTAACCATTAAGTTATCTGAAGAGGGTTCAGACCAATTATTGAGCGCAAGTAAAAATATTACCTTTGATGGTCAATAATTAGCGCTAAGCCCATAAAAAAAGGAAGGTTTTTTGTAACCTTCCTTTTTTATTTGTTCTTTTTTAGTGAACAAGAAAATAAAGCACGAATCGTGGTTATTTTTTACGATAAGCTTCTTGGCATTCTGCATCATTACAGTAGCCATATAAATTTAAAGAGTGTCCAGTGAGTGCAAATCCATGTTGATCTGCTACAGCATGCTGCTCTTTCTCGATAATATCATTAGTAAATTCAACAACTTTATTACAGTTCAAGCAAACTAAATGATCGTGGTGATCTTCTTGCATGATCTCAAATACAGAGTGATTATTTTCAAAGTGATGGCGCTGAATAATACCTGCAGCTTCAAATTGTGTTAAAACACGA
>AZIJ01023213.1_pt1 | contig 23276 bp, 21 predicted proteins | sample 359151 | NCBI WGS metagenome assembly AZIJ01 (sample SAMN02429718, study PRJNA222666) | marine sediment metagenome | biome: Sediment sample; isolation source: enrichment culture of sample MGS-ElMAX(UA) from oil contaminated site at the... | place: Egypt: El Max | collected 2013-01-23 | depth 9.22 m m | reverse complement strand
CGCCCCTGCGGCCCCGGCCGCCGAAGCCGCCACCCCCGAGCTGAGCGGTCACGTGATGCGTTCCCCCATGGTCGGCACCTTCTACCGCGCCTCCAGCCCCGGTGCCAAAAACTTCGTGGAAGTGGGCCAGACCGTGAACGTGGGCGACACCCTGTGTATTGTTGAAGCCATGAAGATGATGAACCAGATCGAGGCCGACAAGGCCGGCGTGGTGAAGGCCATTCTGGTCGACAACGCCCAGCCCGTTGAATTCGACGAGCCCCTGTTCATCATCGAATAAGGAATTCCCATGCTGGATAAAGTAGTCATCGCCAACCGCGGTGAAATCGCCCTTCGCATTCTGCGCGCCTGTAAGGAGCTCGGGATCAAGACGGTGGCGGTTCACTCCACCGCCGACCGCGATCTCAAGCACGTGCTGCTGGCCGATGAGTCCATCTGCATCGGTGGCAACCAGGCCACCCAGTCTTACCTGAACGTGCCGTCCATCATCGCCGCCGCCGAAGTGACCGACGCCGTGGCCATTCACCCCGGTTACGGCTTTCTGGCGGAAAACGCCGATTTCGCCGATCAGGTGGAAAAGTCCGGCTTTATCTTCATCGGCCCCCGTGGCGACACCATTCGCCTGATGGGCGACAAGGTGTCTGCCATTGAAGCCATGAAGAAGGCCGGCGTACCCTGCGTGCCGGGCTCAGACGGCCCCATTGGCGGCGACGCCAAGCGCAATGCCGCCATTGCCAAGCGCATTGGCTACCCGGTGATCATCAAGGCCGCCGGTGGCGGCGGTGGTCGCGGCATGCGCGTGGTGCGCTCCGAAAGCGAGCTGGAAAACTCCATTGCCATGACCAAGGCCGAGGCCGGTGCCGCCTTTGGCAACGACATGGTGTACATGGAGAAATTCCTGGAAAATCCGCGCCATATCGAAATTCAGGTACTGGCCGACGGCCAGGGCAACGCCATTCATCTGGCCGAGCGCGACTGCTCCATGCAGCGCCGCCACCAGAAGGTGGTAGAAGAAGCACCGGCGCCGGGCATTACCGCCGAAATGCGCAAGTTCATCGGCGAGCGCTGCTGCAAGGCCTGTGTCGACATCGGCTACCGCGGCGCCGGTACCTTTGAGTTCCTTTACGAAAACGGCGAGTTCTATTTCATTGAAATGAACACCCGTATTCAGGTGGAGCACCCGGTGACCGAAATGATCACCGGTGTGGACCTGATCAAGGAGCAGCTGCGCGTGGCCGCCGGCCTGCCGCTGTCCATCACCCAGGATCAGGTGGTGGTGCGCGGTCATGCGATTGAATGCCGGATCAACGCCGAAGACCCCCGTACCTTCGTGCCGAGCCCGGGCGAGATCACCCGTTTCCACTCGCCGGGTGGCCTGGGTGTGCGCTGGGACTCCCACATTTATGCCGGCTACCGGGTACCGCCCTACTACGACTCCATGATCGGCAAGCTGATCTGCTACGGCGAAAACCGCGACATCGCCATCGCCCGCATGAAGCACGCCCTCAACGAGCTGGTGATCGACGGCATCAAGACCAATATTCCGCTGCACAAGGAAATCATGAGCGATGAAAACTTCCGCAATGGCGGAACCAACATCCATTACCTTGAGAAGAAGCTGGGCCTGTAAGGCTTGTGCGGAATGATAAAACGGCGCCCGAGGGCGCCGTTTTTGTTTTGCGAGCCCGGCGGTTTTTCCCGGCCAAGCCAGCCGTTACACTATGCCCTCAGCCCACTGAGACAATCCCATCATGAAGATTCACCGCATCAACCCGTGCAAACGCTGGTCCGACATTACCGTGTTCAACGGCATCGCCCATTTTGTGGAAGTGCCCGAGTGCGACCTGTCCCTCGGCATTGAAGCGCAGACCCGGCAGGTCATGGTGCAGGCCGAGCAGGCCCTGGCCAAGGTCGGCAGCGACAAGGGCCGGCTGCTGTCGGTCACCATTTACCTCACCGACTTTGCCCTTCTGCCCGCCTTTAACCAGGTGTGGGACGACTGGTTCCCCGAGGGCACCGCACCCAGCCGCGCCTGCGTAAAAGCCGAGCTGGCCAACCCCGGCTACTTGGTGGAAATGGCCTTTGTGGCCGCCGCCGGCGAGGCATATTTGAAGTAATGCCATACCGGGCTTCGGCCCGGTATTTTTCTGCCGGCAATCGTGCCTTTTTTGGAGCGCGGGCAGCCTGCCCGCATATTGCCGTGCAGCGGCAACCTCTTCGAGCGCCCTGCGGGCGCTAATGCAGGCTGGCAGCCTGCGCTCCAGGAAACAGCCACCCTCCCTCTAATTTGTTCCCCTACCCGCTCACTGGTATGCTGCGCCCGATTCGAAGGAGCCCTCATCATGAACCCCATTGTATTCATTGCCCGGCGCGAGGCCTTGCTCAGCGTGCTGCTGGCCCTGCTGTATTTGGCGGCCTGGGCGGCCTGTGCCTGGCTGGTGCCGCCGGCGCTCACCCTGGCCGGCTGGCCGCTGTGGTTTTTGCTGAGCTGCCTGTTCAACCCGCTGCTGTTTGTGGTGCTGTGCGCGCTGATGGTGCGCTGGTGTTTCAAGGCGGTAAACCTGGAACCTGGTCATGAATCCTGAGCTTATCCTTCCCCTGCTGGTGTATCTGGCGGTGATGATTGGACTGGGGCTGTGGCTCGGCCGCCGCCAAAGCACCAACGGCTTTGTGCAGGACTACTTTCTCGGCAGCCGCTCCATGGGCGGCTTTGTGCTGGCCATGACCATGGTGGCCACCTACGCCTCGGCCTCGTCCTTTATCGGCGGGCCGGGCGCGGCCTACCGTATGGGGCTGGGTTGGGTGCTGCTGGCAATGATCCAGGTGCCCACGGTCTGGCTGACCCTGGGGGTGCTGGGCAAACAGTTCGCCCACATTGCGCGGCGGGTGAATGCACTCACCATCAACGACATGCTGCTGGCCCGCTACCGAAGCCCGCTGGTGGTACTGCTGGCGGGCCTGGGCCTGCTCGCCGCCTTTGTGGCCACCATGGTGGTTCAGTTTATTGGCGGCGCCCGACTACTGGAAACCGTGACCGGACTGTCGTACCAGAGCGGGCTGATGCTGTTTGCCGGCGCCGTGCTGTTCTACACCCTGGTGGGCGGCTTTCGCGCCGTGGTGGTGACTGATGCGGTGCAGGGCATACTGATGCTGCTGGGCACGGTCGTGCTGCTGGCCGGCGTGCTGCAGGCCGGTGGCGGTGCCGCGACCATGTTTGCCGAGCTGGAGGCCATTGATCCCGGCCTGGTGCAGCCCCAGGGCCCCGACGGCATGCTGGGCATGAGCTTTATGCTGTCGTTCTGGGTGCTGGTGTGCTTCGGGGTGATTGGCCTGCCCCACTCGGCGGTGCGCTGCCTGGCCTACAAGGACAGCGCAGCCATGCACAAAGGCATTATTATCGGCACCCTGGTGGGCGCCCTGCTGATGTTTGGCATGCACTTCGCCGGGGCCTTGGGCCGTGTGCTGGTGCCGGATCTCACCGTGCCCGACAAGGTGATGCCCACGCTTATGCTTACCGTGTTGCCGCCGCTGGTGGCCGGACTGTTCCTGGCCGGGCCCATGGCCGCCATTATGTCGACCATCGACTCCCAGCTGATTCAGGCCGCCGCCACCCTGGTCAAAGACCTCTACCTTAACCATCTGTGCAAAACCCAGCCGGCCCCCGCCACCATCAAGCGTGCCAGCAAGCTGGTGACCCTGGTGCTGGGGCTGATAGTGCTGTGGGCGGCCCTGAGCCCGCCGGAGATGATCATCTGGCTCAACCTGATGGCCTTTGGCGCCCTGCAGGCGATCTTTTTCTGGCCGCTGGTGCTGGGCCTGTACTGGTGGCGCGGCAACAGCACGGGGGCGCTGGCCTCCATGCTCACCGGCGCCATCAGTTACAGCCTGCTGCTGAACCTGGGCATCAAGCCCCTGGGGCTGCACGCCATTGTGCCGAGCCTGGCGTTCTCGGGCCTGGCCTATGTGGCGGGATCCTTGCTCACGCCGCCGCCCTCGGCCGAGGTGCGCGCCCTGTTTGGCCGCCAGGCGGACACACCGGCCGGCCGGTGATAGAATAAGCCCTTTAGCCCACGACGAAGACCGCCATGCCCTGGATACAAATTCGCATCAACGCCACCGAAAAAACCGCCAACAAGGTCAGCAACATGCTCTCCGGCCGTGGCGCTCAGGCGGTGACCTACATGGACGCCGAAGACAAGCCGGTGTTCGAGCCCCTGCCCGGTGAAACCCTGCTGTGGGACGACACCGTGGTGGTCGGCCTGTTCGACGCCGAAACCGATCCGGCGCCCATCATCGACTTTCTGAAAAAGTTCTACCGCAAGGATCTGGTGTACAAGGTGGAGCAGCTGGAAGACAAGGACTGGGTGCGCGAGTGGATGGACAGCTTTCATCCCATGCGCTTTGGCAACCGGCTGTGGATTTGCCCGAGCTGGCGCGACGTGCCCGACCCCACGGCGGTGAACGTGATGCTGGATCCGGGCCTGGCCTTTGGCACCGGCACCCACCCCACCACGGCGCTGTGTCTGGAGTGGCTGGACGGACAGGACTTGACCGGTAAAACCGTGATCGACTTTGGCTGCGGCTCCGGCATTCTGGCGCTGGCGGCGCTGAAACTGGGCGCCAAGGAAGTAATCGGCATCGACATCGATCCCCAGGCCCTGCAGGCCAGCCGCGACAACGCCGAGCGCAACGGCGTGGCCGATCGCCTGAGCGTGTACCTGCCCCAGGATCAGCCCGCAGGCCTCACCGCCGACGTGGTGGTGGCCAACATTCTGGCCGGCCCGCTGAAAGAGCTCTCCCCCATCATCAGCGGTCTAGTGCGCCCCGGCGGGCGACTCGCCCTGTCCGGCATCCTGGAAACCCAGGCCGAGGGCCTGAACCAGGTCTATGACCAGTGGTTCGACATGGCCGAGCCCGTGTTCCGGGAAGAATGGGCCCGCCTGAACGGCAGCAAGCGCTGATCAAAGGCTCCTTACGGAGCCTTTTTTAACCCTGAAACCGCCTCACCATTGCGTAAAAAATGCACCGGAACCTTGACTTATAAAAAATTATGCGCCGGTCAATTTGTGAGCTTTTCAGCACCGTCAAAAATGCGTAAGATACGCGACCCTGAGCCGAAGCAGCCGTAATCTCATGGAAATTGGTCCTTACAAACTGGACGCCCCCCTGCTGGTGGCCCCCATGGCGGGCGTAACCGACAGACCCTTCCGTACCCTGTGCCTGCGCATGGGGGCCGGCATGGCCGTGTCGGAAATGATGTCGGTCAATCCCCTGTTGCGGGATTCCGAAAAGTCGCGCCGGCGTATGGACCATGAAGGAGAAACCGGCATTCGCTCCGTGCAAATTGCCGGCGCCGATCCGGTGCTGATGGCCGATGCCGCCCGATACAATGTGGATCAGGGCGCGCAGATCATCGACATCAACATGGGTTGTCCGGCAAAGAAAGTAAACAAGAAGATGGCAGGCTCCGCCCTGCTGCAATACCCGGAGCTGGTGCAGGACATTGTCAGCGCCGTGGTCAATGCAGTGTCGGTGCCGGTTACCCTGAAAATTCGTACCGGCTGGGATCCGGACCACCGCAACGGCGTGCACATTGCCCGCATTGCCGAAGACTGCGGTATTCGAGCCCTGGCCGTGCATGGCCGCACCCGCGCCTGCATGTACAAGGGTAATGCGGAATACGACACCATCAGGGCAATTAAACAGGCCGTCTCGATGCCCGTTGTTGCCAACGGAGACATCACCAGCCCGCAAAAGGCCCGGTTTGTGCTGGATTACACCGGCGCCGATGCCATTATGATTGGCCGGGCTGCCCAGGGACGACCGTGGATTTTCAGAGAAATCCGCCACTATCTTGAGCATGGCACCACGCCCGCACCGCTCCCGAGGGAAGAGGAGCAGGCAATGATTCGAGAACACCTGACCGCGCTGCATGCGTTTTACGGCGAGGTAATGGGGGTAAGGATTGCTCGAAAACATGTGGGATGGTACTTGCAGGAGACGGCGGCGGGCCGTGACTTTCGCCGTAATTTCAATGCTATCGAGGATGCCGGGCAACAGCTCGACGCCTTGGAGCAGTTTTTCGCGAATAATAGCTTAACGAACAATAGAAGAGCCGACTGAATATGTTCGAACAAACTACGACTTCTGATGCACTGGTAACCACCACCAAATCTCCGACTTCCGAGCAGCCGACCCAGCGCCCGCTGCGCAACTCCGTAGAGCAGGCCCTGCGCAACTACCTGTCTCAGCTCAACGGCCAGGAAGTGACTGAGCTGTATGAGCTGGTTCTCTCCGAAGTCGAAGCGCCCATGCTGGACGTGATCATGCAGTACACCCGCGGCAACCAGACCCGCGCTGCCAACATGATGGGCATTAACCGCGGCACCCTGCGCAAAAAGCTCAAGAAGTATGGAATGAACTGATAGCCATCAGTCAAGGCATTGATTTTTAAGGCGTTATCCCTGATGGCATGGCGCCTTTTTCTTTTAACGTGATACACCACGTGATACACAGCGCAATCTGTCTCTCCAGTGTGCCCTTACTCCCTCAAAGCGCCCCGCCAATGGGCCCCCTTAATCTCCCTCTGATCACCGCGCCAGCCGGCCCACAAACCCGCGCTCAAAGTATCCGCCCCGGCTTGAGCCCTTGCCCTGCCTACCTCTCAAACCCGCGCCCTATTCGGCGCTGGAGCTCGTTGCTCCGTCGCACGGCCCGGAAAAAAGTTTTCCAACCTGCGGCGATACGGAAAGAGTTGGGCGGCGGTCCCGGTAGCCCTCACGGCTCACAGGATCAGATCCCCCTATACCCCCTGTCCCGGTGCTGGCGTGTGGCTCCCTTCCCTCTCAGGTATCCGCCAAGCGCGGAAACCTCAAAGCAGTAAATCCTGCTTTGGCCACCGCGGCGGCCTGCCCCTTACTGGCGCTCGCCCTGGGTGGCCACCTCAAGGCCGGAAAACCGGCTTTGACCGGTGAAACTTTGCGCCCGTTGGTTCGCTGGGCAATATGCCGGGTGAGTAGCTTCTCGGTGTTGGCTGCCGGCTGTCACCGATTTGGTGACATCGTTGTCACTGGTTTGGTGACAGGCTGGCGCTTTGCCCTGGGCAACCATGGCCGGCGCTGGCCGGTGTGGGTGTGCTCTCAAGGGCGGAAATCCGCCTTTGGTTGACTGGTGGTTGACCGGGCTCCGGTGATAACGGCTCGGGTCTGCATAAAGCGCGGGTCCTTGCTGGCGCGGTTCGTCAGTCCGCGGGGACGCAGACGCGCGGATCTTGGCTGATTTTCGGGGCTCTTGGGTCGGCAGCAGCACAGGGGGTAAACCCTCACGGGGTGCGCCTTTGAGGGTGCCGACGGTGTTGATCGGTTACGGTTGCTGCCGCACCAGGTGCCAGCCGTTCGCGGGTGCCCGGGTTGTTGTTTGCCAGCGCCAGCCAGGGGCCCAGCGTCCACCTCAGTGACCAGCACAGCGGCCAGCCTGCACACGTTGAAAGCCTTGCCCCTTATGGGCTGCGCGGCTCTGTCCCTGCCGAGTTCGCCCATCACTGCGACCGGCCCAGCGCCCGCACCTTGCGGCCAAAGAACAACAACAACCACGCCCTGTAAATTTTCGTAAATGGCGGAAATCCGCGCCTCTGCGCACCCGTAAACGGGCTACCCCTCGGGAGTACCTTTTAGATCTGCGGCGCTGCGTGTCGCTTGGGTGTGCTGGCTCCGTCATGTTCCCCGCTTCGGGTAATCTTTCCCTGTTTCGGGGAAGAGTGATCGCCGCGCAACTGGCAAAAGAAAGCCCCGCGAATATGCGGGGCTCTGGTTATACCTGAGTGGCGGCCACCTATGCCCGGGCGGCCGGCTCAGGTTGCGTTGGGTTACCAGCCCAACCGAGGAACTGTTAAGGCGCGGCCTTATCGCCAGTGCTTTTCATCAGGCCGCGGTAATCGAGCGGCGCCACGCCGGCATCAATACGCACCTTGTAGCTTACGCCGTCCACTGTCCAGCCTTGCTGTTGCTCAAGGTAGGGAGCATCCACGCCATCGAGGAAGGCAACCTCTATTGTGTCCATGCCCTGGGCTGCGGCCATGTACCAGGCTTTGGCATCGGCTTTATCCAGGCGGGGTTCAGTGATGATCTTGGCCAGATTATGCAGCGGGTTTTTAACGCCGGAGTTATTCTCCGCGCCAGGCAAAGCAGCGGAACCAATCACGCTGATGGCCGCGCTTTCCAGTGCTGCAGGCACAATCATAAAGCTCGGTGCAATGTTCAGCGTCTGGCCGTCCTGATCTTTCTGCAGGCGCATCAGTTTACGAGCGGCATCAATGCCCGCCAGGTCAACCAGCCCGTCAATCAGGTTGCTATGGTCAGCATGGAACAGGGGCTTTCCGTCAGTGAACAAGTGGTTGCTGGTCAGCATTGCATAAACCAGATCGCCAATGGTGCGACTGGCAGCCCGGCCCTGAAGCTGCGGGATACTGGTAAACAGACTCAGGTCATCGTTAATGATAGCCTGCCGGGTAATGCCGAACAGATGGCCATAGGTCGCCAGCTGGATCGGTGCGCCGGTATCGCTGATGGTTGCGTTCTTGTATTCCGCCCCCTCCCGCACTTCCGGCAGACTGGGGAAACCACTGAGGCCGACACGGTTGGCAACCCGGAAGTTGCTCAGCTCACCGCGCTTGCACCATTCCTGCCACGTTTCGCCGGACTCTTCCCAGCCCTTGAGCATGGCTTTCTCGGCAACATGGCCGAGCGCCTGCCCAAAGTCGCCGCTGGTGTGGGTGAATGCGGCGCCAACAACCTGCATTTTTGAGCCATAGGCGGCCATGCTTACGCCGTTTTCGGTCAGACTAGCCTTGGCCATCTCGAACAGGCTCATATGATCATACGGGGTGCGCTCTGCTTCATGTTTCTGGCCAACACGGGCCGCCAGGGCGTTGATAATGCCGGCCCGAACAATGTCGCCATTCCCTGCATAAACATGGCTGGTCATCATACTGTTGGTGGCCGTAGTGCCCTGCCCCATTGAGGCCATGACAGCGGCGCGGGTTTGCTTGGTGGTATAGCTCATATTGATCGCCTTCTCTTTAATTTCGGCCATAGCCTGAGTTGCCGGCAGAAAATCAAAGATGTTGTTTATCTCTGCGATTCTTGCCTGCTCGCGTTCTGCCCGTGCCTGGGCAATGCTGCCTGATGTTTGCTGACTGATCCGCGACAGATACGCCACGGCTGCCGCGCTCATACGAGGTTTTTCTGCAACGTCTTCAATAGCATCAGCAAAACCGGCAGCAACGGCTTCATCAGCGGTGAACCAGGTTTCTTTTTCCATGATCGCCGCAATGGCTTCAGGGCTCTGGCCGGTTTTCTCTGCATAGATCTGAATCATTTCAGCGCCAGCTTTATCAAGCAGCTCAGCAGCGGCTCTTTGGTCTTTGGCGTCACCGGCACTGACCAGCCAGGGGTTATGGATCATCAGCATCGAATGCTTGGCCATTACCACACGGTCAGCGGCCATCATCAGAATGGTTGCCGCACTGGCGGCCAGACCAACAACACGCGCCGTTACTTCACCCTGATGGGACTTCAGCAGCGTATACATTGCCACGGCATCAGTCACAGCGCCGCCCGGGCTGTTAATCGTCAGGGTGATTGGCGCTTTACCCTGGGCGGCATTCAAGGCCCGTTTAAGGTTGGTAACGCCTGAGCCCTCAATCAGATCGAACACTTCAAATTCAACGCCGGGGCCGGCTGCCTGCAGGGCTGTGCGTTGTGCCTGAGCGCCAGCCATGGCAGCCATAACGACAGGCTGTTTTTGTTTGTTACTCACTGGGCACGCTCCTACTTCTGCGGATGGGGAAAGGTACCGATCCATTTACGGATGCAATGACGCGCAAGGGCCGGCAGCTCTGGCACCGGAAAGCCCTCTCCCTGCGTTTCCTGCAGCCGGATTTGATAAAGGCGAAGCTCTCTTACTGTGTCAGCGTCAAGGTGGATGGTTAAACCCTTTTCCTGCAGCTCGCTCATGGCTTTGTTGGTTGGCATAAGGTGGCCTCATGACTGTATAAATGTACAGTTATGTTATAACAATTATTTTTAAACGCAAGTTCTAATAAATATCATCATGTGATGGAGTTATGCGGTGAACGGTCGAGTTTTCGGCGGTTGGCACTCCCCATAATTTGGGGGGGTTGGGTTAACGCCCGCACTTCTGCGGCGGTTGCTCATGTGGCGTAACTTTTGATCATCATGCACTGCTCAAAATTGAGCAGTGTCCCCGGCTTTCCGGGTATATGCGCCATGTAGGGAAAGGGCCGGGCTGGCCGGCCGGTTGGGGGGAATATGCGCCCGGGTCGATTGCCAGGCGGCGGGGTGAAGGGGTCAGGCTCGCGCCAGCTCCCGGATCTGTATGGCTTGGCTGTGAGTAGCCAGCACACCGGCAATGAATGCCTCGGCGTTGCGTAGCTGGGCGTTAATGGCCCCGCGCCGGGCTCCCCGTTCCTCTGCAATGGAGCTCCCCGAACGGCGGTGTAAGTACGCCTCGCGGATCAGCTGATAGCCGTCTTCGTCGTACCGCTTGAGCAGGGCCACGGCGGAATCAATGACCTCGGTATGACGCAAATTTGCGCGACAGCCTGCCGCGGTTAATAGGTGTCCGCCGTTGGCGCATACCCTGGGTGCGGTTCCTCACTCTGAGGTATCGGTCAGGAATGGACCGGCTGGCGTGTTTCTGTTGCCGGGCGCCAGCCTCATCCATATTAAATACCCGCCAAACTGTTCACACTATTCACCCTTCCTAAAAACTCTTTTATTTCATCTATTTAAGGGGTGAACAGTTTTGACTGAAGTCTTCACCAACTCTTCACCCCGGGTGATCACTTTGCTGGCGGTGAATAGTGGGTGAACAGTTGGTGAATAGTTTTTTTGAAAGTGTTCACCCCTTAATATGCTGATTTAATTGCTTTTTATTAAGGGGTGAACAGTGGTGAACAGTTTTCAGGTAATACTGTATTTCAGCCATCCCCGCCGGCGGTGTGAATCCAGTCAACGCTGCTCTCTTCGTTCAGGTCAAGATTGGTTCTCATGCCGTGCTTGGTTCTGGCCTTAATGAAGCGCCTGCCGTATTCGCCCATTGCGTAGGGCATGGCCTTACCGAACGCCGTCAGGCTCAGGGGCCGCTGGTGTGCCATGCCCGCCATGAATGCCAGATAGGCGTGATAAAGGTATTTCCGGGGGTTGGGCGGCGTGATATTGGCATTACCTACCAACAGGCCATCTGGCTGACTGGACGCCAGCAGGTAACCGCAAAAGTCCACCAGGCTATCCGCCTCCCGCTTGATCTCGAGCGCCTCAGCGGAACGCTGCTGTTCATGCAGCAGTTGCTTAGCCTCTGTCGGATCTGCAAAGCGGTTGAGCAGGTGCCGAATAATCACCGGCAGCTCATCGGCGATTTTATCGGGCAAGCCCTCGTCCCGTTCATGCTCCGGCACCACTTCGGCGAAGCTGAAAATGACACGGCGGCGGGAAATGCCGCCCGAACGCTCACCGAAGGCCATCGGGTTGTTGTTCACTGCCAGCACCACAGCCGGCAGCTGTACCGAAAATGGCGCCTTGTGCTTGGGGTCAATCATCACGGCATCACCGCCAGTGATCGCCTTGAGCCCGGCACCGTCTCCCATGTATCGCGGCTGGTCTGGCAGCACGATCAGCGAGTAGCCAACCAGGGCGGCCCGCTCCCGTGCGTTTTCAATGGCATCAATGGTGCCAGACGTGGTGTTGCCCTCGCCGGCCAGCATGGTGCAGATCTTGGCAAACACACTCTTACCACTGCCGCCCGGGCCGGTCACCTCAAGGAACAGCTGCCAGTCATAGCGGTTGGCCAGCACCATAAACAGCGCGGCAAGAATGCGATCGCTCTTGGTCGTGCTGCGGCCGGCTTGGGTAAGCCAGCGGTTAAAATTGGGGGCGTGTGTGACCAGGCTTTCGCCGGGCTCGGGCTCGCGGTAATCGACGTTCAGCGCATGTAACAGGCCATCGGCTTTGTCATGCTCCCGGAATACCCGTTCGGCCAGGCTGAACACGCCGTTCTTGAAACCAATCAGCTGCCTGTCTGGCGGTGTCAGCACCGGAACGGACAGGCGCAAGGTATCGATCACAGAGGCAATGGCCCCGGCTGAATATGGCGTGTCCGTCTCCCGATAAACCTTAACCATCTCCCTGCGCAATGCCTTGTCTGCAATGGTCTCCCAGATCGCACCGTTGTAGCGGTAGAAATCGTCTGAGGCATCATTAATGGCCAGATCGCCGTTGTACCTGTCCAGCAGCAGATCGGCCTTTTCGCTGGGGCCCATTTCCCTGAGTTCGGCGGCACTCATGGCTTGCCGCTTAATCATGCCAGCCTGCTCCATCACCTCTTTCAGAACATGCAGGGGGCTGCCATCCTGATAAATTTCAGCGGCTGGCGCCTGGGTAGCCAGCAGAGTCACCAACTCGCGGATCTGCTCGGCATCTACCGGCCCGAATGTTTCCAGGTAAACGAACATCGTTGCCTTATTGGCCAACTTCAACTGCTTCAATTTGCCACGGTCAGCCAGCTCTTTGCCGGTCACTACCAGCGGCGTATGCCCGGTAGAACCGCCATCAATGGCCGCCAGTGGATCGTCATTGCCGGTAGCAGCCAGCAGCACCGGATCGCCATTCATTCGCGCCAGCTTTTCGGCTGCGGCCCATGCTCCCGGGCCGATATAAATGGTGACACTGGTTTTATCCTGCAGCTCCTGAAACTTGGCCGGCCGCCAGCCGCGGGTGTGCTGTATGGTGCTCATGGCCGGCCCTCCTGCTCGATACCGAACAAGCGCAAGCCCTCGCCCTCGTTCCAGGGGATCAGCTCGCCCGGCAGTTCGTCCACGGACACGGCCACGTTAAACAGAATGGCGCGGGGCTGGTAGCCGGTGCCGGCCAGGGCGGTGCGGGCCTCGGTGGTTGCTTGGTCCTGACTGGCATAATGGGCTGCGAACGGGCCGGGCATAACATCGTGGCCAGCCGGATCGGTGGCGTGAATGAAAAACACCAGCGGCTCAGTGCTTGTACTGGTCAGGGAGCGGGTAATAACTGCGGCGTTCATGCGGCCACCTCCTGCATAACAGGCTGGCGCGATACAAACACCAGGCACGGCTTGCCGGCCAATGCCCGTGCTTCGCTCTCGGTGCTGGCCAGTACGGTGATCAGGTGAATGCGGCGCATCTCGGCAATGCGCTGTTTTGCCTGGGCGGCAATAAAGGTAAACTTGGTGTTAGCCATCGTCGTTACTCCCATAACGGTGGTGGTCAGAGGCCCGGTTAGTGTTCCCGCACTGCCGGGCCTCGTTGCTTCTGAATGACGCGTGTCATACACTCGCTTTACGCACAAACAATAATCAGGTGTCAGACACATGTCAAGCAGCAAGAAGAGCAACCTACCCCGTGGCAATCGACAAATGGCAATCAGGGTTGAACCAGCGCTAGATGAAGCAATACAACAAGCAGCACAACAAGACGGTGACGCCAGTGTTTCCGCTTGGGTAAAGCGAGTGCTGCGCAAGGAATTACAGGCCAGAGGGCTACTCGCCCCCGGCAATTGAAAATCTGTCATGGGAAAGTGCTCCGGATCAGTCGTCGGCGGCTTGTTCGGGGTAGCAGGTAACCAGTGCCGTGCGCTCCTGAAAACTCAGGGGCGGCGCTTTACGACGCTGGCGCAACTGGTCAATAAGGCCGGCCACTCGCTCAGCATCGGCCTGGGTAGTGATACGGTAACGAAAGTGAGCGCCAATCCCGTCCGGATTCCCCTCTTGCTCACGCTGCAGGCGGATTGATAAAACCCGTTCGATCTTGCTGGGATAGTTGCGGCCCGACGACAGCCGGCAGTGCCGCAGAATATCGCCCTCGGTCACTCCATTTGGCCGCGCCAGCATCAGCATATAAGCCCGCTCGGTTTTGGTGGCCGCCTTGGCTGGCTGGTATGCGACGTTGCTGTTACACTCAGTCGTGCCATTGTCGTGGTGTGCTGATTGGGGGGCCTGAACTTGTACGGGGTTCAGGCCCTTCTTGCTTTTGGTCATGGTGGCCGTCTCCTTATTCTGCATTCAGCTCAGAAATCCATTTTTGAATATCCGATTCGCGCCAGCGGGTGGCGCTGCCGATCTTGATGCTTTTCGGAAACTTGCCTTCTTTTTGGTGACGCCAGATAGTTACACGGCTGATAGATACCATGCCCTGTACCTGTTTCACACTTAACAGACGGTCTTGATGTACGGCGGTATGCATAAATCCCCTTAGGTTGCGCTTTGTTGCAGGGGGATTCTCGCGTTTCCGTTTGGGTAAGGGTGGAAGTTATCGAAAACTTCCGTGCAGTTATGAAAACTTCCGTGCTCTCTGCATCCAATCATCAAAAGATCTGGCTGTGACCGGGCACTGTATCCCTTCAGCAGCAAAAGCCGGCTCTAATATTTCCTTAAAGAATGTTTGGTGCCCCATATCACCAAGACGCTTGCCCTCTTGAGTGTGATGCAAATCAATCAGGGCGGTAATCAAGTCAGACTGTTTAGCCGTAATCCTCGGTGCTGACAGCTGCTGCGCTGCCTCTTCTTGCTTTTTTGATCGTTGCGCCAGCTCGGCGCTATTGTGGATGTTGGGCAACACTTCACCGGTGGTGATACTTTTATAAAGATTGGATAGACAGCCTTTAGTAATCCATAGGTCTTTTTTTTGAACGGTTATACTCTGATTTGTTTTAAATAAAAATTTATGGCTTTTCAGTGTCCCTACGGGCCGGAAAGGTGGGATAGTGAAAATATTTCCAAACCCTTCGAAAGAGCCAAGGTTTTGAGGGCCAATCGTTATCTCATCTCTATCTTGAAGTGAATTTAAGTGATATGAGTTCCACATGCCATGTATAGTAGTTTTCAAGCTCACATCAGGCTCAAAGTACTCATTTTCACTCAATTCCGCTGGGCTTATTTGATCAAGCTCCTCAATTAACCTATTGATTAAATCCCTCACTTCATGCCTAGGTGAATAAGTGGCACCAGCGTAAGGACCTAGAGACTGACCCGCAAGATCTATGGCGTCATATAGATGCGGAATTAAGCTTTCCTCCGCTCCTTCGTCAGTTAAAGCAGACTTCACTCGCTCTAATGCAAAGTCATCCAAGCTAGATATTTTAAAGGTGAGTGTCCCCTCAAGGCCGCTCACATTTACAGCTAAATCTACGGCTCCTATTGCTCCCCAATGAAGAATATCTTCCATCTCACATTCCAGCATCCGGGCAGCCCGATCAATGCGACAATACTCAAGGGGAAGCAACGGCGGTAAGTCTCTGCCTGTGGTCATGGTGTCGTGCTCTCTGTTGTTATGATTATGCGGTGCGGTTGAATGAAGCCGGGATCACGTTGTCCGGTGCTTCGGCCAGCAGTTCCAGGCGGTCAATCCAGCGGTTCAGCACCTCCAGCTTTTCCGGCAGGTATTGGCCCCGGTTGTACACGGCGAACACGCCGCCCAGTTCATGCCCGGCCAGCAGCTCCACCACATGGGGCGCCGCGCCCAAGTCAGCATTCTTGGTAATGAAGGTGTGCCGCAAGTTGTGAAGCGTCCAAGGCTCCCGGTGCTTCAGGCGCTTGTGAAAGGTGCGTCCTTGCTGGCTCACAGCCTCGGGCTTTTTAAGAGTTCCCAGCAGGTGCGGCCCTTCGTTTGTACGGCGCATTTCCTCCAGCCAAGGAATCACGCGATCGGGGATAGGGCGAACAATGCGATTACCGGCCTTACTGTGGGCCTCGGGTACCGTCCATAAGCGGGCATCCAGATCCCATTCATCCCACGTTGAAAGCCGCACCTCCTGGGTACGGGCACAAAACACGGTGATCAGCCGCACCAGGTCGCGGTAGTAGGGCTGAATACCGTTGTTGTTGAGCCATAACCACAGGCTACCCAGCTCGGCATCGGTGAGCACCCGATCCCGCTTACCCTGCTTCTTGCCCACGTCCGCCACATTGAGCCCTTCCAGCGCGGTGCTGGTGGCGTAGCCTCGGCGGTCGCAGTAGCGCAATGCCTGTTTGCACATCTGCAGGACATATCCGGCCGCCACTGGGGAACCGCTGTGGCTGATTCGTTCCAGGGCGCTTAACCACTGCCGGCGGTCAGCCAGGTTCAAGGGCAGGCTGCCGATATGCGGGTAAATATGGATCTCAAGCTGGCGCCGGTGCTTCTCGTAGTTGGCCCGGTAGTGAACAGCGTAGTTGTTGAGCCAATACTCCAGGGTGTCCTGAACGGTGACCGGCTTAAGCGCTTCCTGGGCTTCCAAGTTGAGCTTGAATCGCGGGTCTTCGTTGTTGGCCAGCCATTCCCGGCAGCGGTCACGCAGTTTGCGGGCAGCGGCCAGGGTAAGGTCTGGATACTTGCCCAGCAACAGCCGTTCCAGCTTGGTATCCCTTCCGCCCAGTCGGTAGCGATAGTACCAGGACAAAGTGCCGGCCTTACTCAACCGGGCGGCCAGGCCATCGCCATCAGCAACCCACGTTTCCCGCTCCGGTGGGTTGCGGACCAGTTTCTTGATCTTGTTGTCGTTAAGCTGGTTTGTTGCCACGGGGCCCCCTTGAACGCCAGCACGTGATACACCACGTGATACACGGATTCTAGTGTCAAAGGGAAAGTATGTGAATCACCATGTAACACGGTGAAGCATCAACTCCATATTAATCATGAGCTTACAAAAAACAAAAGTATTCACATGAAACGCCATGAAGCGGCTTTAAACCCACAATGCGACAATATGGAATGAACTGATAGATTTCAGTCAATCTATTGACTTTCAAGGCGTTAACTCGAAAGAGTCAGCGCCTTTTTCTGTTTTGTGGCACACCGTGAAGCACACGGCTGTAGCCGCCGCTTCAGCCGGCGGAGTCTGCGCAGCAGGTCTTAACGAGACGCCTCAAAATGGGCAGCAGCGGCGTTCAGCACCTTCCGCGCCGAAGCAGCGTCTTCAAAGCCCAGGCCTTCCATGCCACCGTCCGGGCCTTTGTAATTGGCAAACCACAGATCGATGATCTGGCTGGCTCCCGGATACTCTTCATCCAGTTGCGCCATGCTCTCGATATGAGCAAAGGGCGAGTCGTTGGCCAGCACGGCAATCAGCTTGTCGTCCTGCTCACCGTCATCCAGCATTTTCAGCACGCCAATCACACGCACATCCACCACTTCCCCCCGTGGTACCGCCTGCCCCAGTACAATCACATCCAGCGGATCACCGTCGCCACCCAGCTCCTTGGGCAGGGCCGTGCCGGGAATGGCACCATAGTTACCCGGATAACCCAGATAATTCACCACCCGCGGTTTGCCCTGTTTGTACTCCCAATACACCGCCTTGGGATCATCCTTGCTCACTTCCCACTTGGCCGAGGTGCCGGCCGGGATCTCAACAATCGCCTTGACGGTGCCATCCTCGTTGCGTGCCTTCAGCGCCATCAGATCGTCCTTGCCCACAATGGTAAAGTCGTCTTTTGCGGTCATGGCGGCGGTATGCGGAATGGTGTTCGCAAAAGCCAGCCCACCCAGGGTATTGGCATGAGCCGCATTCGACAACATCACCAGGCCGGCAGCGGCAGACAACGTCAGGATTTTTTTCATGTGATTCAACTCCTTGAAAAAGAAGTGAATAACTATGAACAGGCAAGGTGACGGCGGTATTACAGAGCACTCATCCCTTCAGCACGCTTCTCAAGCGGGCAAACGGCTTCATTTCATCGGTCACAGGAATATCTTCATAGTCCGGGTTGGTGGCATGCAGCAGATAGTTGCCATCGGCGGTTTTGCTCACAACTCGCAGCAGGTATTGATCGTCACCGGTTTCGTCCTGCCGCTCGATGGCCAGGGTCTGGTTGCTGATGCTGCCGGCAGCATCTGGAGTGATCCATTCCAGCAACAGCAGATCACCGTCGTTGATCGGATTTTTGCCGCCGTTCATGGAATGGCCGCTGGCTCTAGCCAGAAAATGGCGCTCGGGATCCACACTGATGCCAGCTTCGGGCACTGCCATCATGCCGGCCTGATCGCTGCTGCCGGTTAAGAAATGGCCACAGGCGATTTTAAGATCCGGATAGAAGGGCAGCTCCACCACTTCGCCGCTGGCCCGCTCTTGCTCAGGCTGCGCCGTTTTCAGTTTGATCTTGCGCCGGCGATATTCCGCCAGCCTGAGATCCACCAGTTCCTGCATCATGTCGTGCAGGGTATCCCGCTCATTCACGGGCAGGATAAAACGCGGGCAGAACCGATCTTCTTGGATCTCAAACCAGTAATCTGTCTGGGAGTCATTGTTACCGCCGGTGCTGTGTTTTATCGGGTTCTTGCTCCAGTAACTGAGCCACTGAGCGGAGTCCGCCGCCATGGCCTGCTGTGGCTCGGCCAGATCCAGCATAAACAAGTCTGGGTGGCGTTCCAGCACCAGCCTGGATTGCTCGGCAAGCTCAGTCAGCAAGGGCGGCTGGCGCAGGCCGTCCAGCTCCAGCAAGGCCTGCAACAGGATCAGCTTGAAACACTTGGTCAACTTGGTAGTTTCAATGCCGGTCAGCAGAAAGTCATTCAGCTTTTCCAGCACTTGCTCGGCGTCCTCCGTCAGATCGCCCTGATCGTGCACCAACCCAAACCAGCTGCCGTGCTGCTTACGCAGTTTGGTAAAGTCGATGCCAGCCTGAAAGGCCTGCACCGCCGTGGGCCTTGCCCCCAGTTGATCCCGGAGCCGGCAATAATCGTCCGCCACTTTTACCCGGCTGCCATAGCGCAACTGATCTGCAAGTTTGAGCAACTGTGGATCCAGATTGATAAAGCAGCCGGGCGGCAATGTGATATCAGTTTTTCCCGGCGTGCCGGATCCGCCCAGTGCCTGTTGCAGCTGCCAGGGCTTGAACAGACAGGATCTGTGGTTGCCCACCAGATCGATCACCATGAGATCCTGCTTGCCCGGGTGTAACCGCAGGCCACGGCCCAGTTGCTGTAAAAACACAATGCGTGATTCCGTGGGCCGCAGCATCAACAGGGTATCGATGGCGGGCAGATCCGTGCCTTCATTAAACAGATCTACTGAAAAGATCACGCTCAGCCGGCCGGCGGCCAGATCGTTTAACGCCTGATTACGGGGCAGCGAAGATTCGGCATACACGGCGGCGGCTTTAATGCCTTCATCCTTGAAAAGCTGTGCCATAAATTCCGCATGGCGCACCGACACACAAAACGCCAGGGTGCGGCTGCGCCCCAGCCGCCGCCACTGTTCAAGGGCATGTCTGGCCCGCTTGTGACTGGCAAAAGCATGTTCCAGTGCGTCAGGATCGAAGCGGCCATTACGCCAGGGAATCTCCTCGTAGTTGATGTGCTCGTCATAAATGCCGTGATACACCAGCGGCACCAGATGACGGCGCTCAATGGCTTCCCGCAGGTGGCATTCAAACACCAGGTTGTCGTCGCACAGGGCCAGAATATCCGCCTGATCGGTACGATCCGGCGTAGCGGTCAGCCCTAGCAAAAACCGAGGCTGAAAGTGATCCAGCAGCCGACGGTAGGACGACGCCGTGGCATGGTGAAATTCGTCCACCACGATGTAATCGAAGTGATCTCGGGCAAAGTGTCTGAGGTGGGCATCCCGCCCCAGGGTCTGCACTGAGGCAAACAGCCAGTCGGCCTGATCTTTCTGCTTGCCGGTATAAAGCCCGATGTGCGCTTTCGGGTTCATGTGAATAAAGGTGGACTGGGCCTGGCGAATGATTTCTTCCCGGTGGGCCACAAACAAAATGCGCGCGGCCTGCATCTGGCGCACATCAAAGGCCGCCAGCCAGGTTTTGCCAAGACCAGTGGCCATTACCACCAGACCACGGCGATAGCCCTCTGTCCGGCTGACCTGCAGTGCCGCCAGGGCAGATGCCTGCACGCTGTTGGGCATGGGGGGTTCCCGCAAGGTTTCGTCGTCGCTGCGGGTATCGCCGGTTACCAACCGAAGGTGGGTCAGCGGGCTTTGGCGATAACGCTTGAGGTAATCGTCTATCCATTCATTGGAAAGCACAACTACTCTGCTGTCGTTAAACAGTCGCTCCATCTGCGCTTGCAGCGCCAGCAGGCTGGTAGCCGCCGGACTGTGACCATCATCGTTCACGGTCAGCTGCCAGCTCCATTCCAGCGATTGAGTCAACGCCGCTTTCGACAAATTGCTGGAGCCCACAAAACCTTTTCCTTGCAGGCGTTGCTCTGTGTACTGGTGAATAAACAGGTAGGACTTGAGATGAAAACCGGCTTCGCCGCTGCTCTGGTAAATGCGTACATCGGCGCCCCGTTCAACCAGCAGCATCAGCTCTCTCAGTGCCACCGGTTCGGTTACGTCCAGGTAGTCGGAAGTGAGCACCCGTAACTCCACGCCCCTGCCCAGCGCCTCACTCAGGGCATCCTGCAGCAGCGAAAGCCCGCTCTGGCGAATAAAAGACACCGCCATGGTGATGGCACTGCCCTTGCCGGTGCGGTTAATGGCCTCAAGCAGCGGTGTCAGCAGCGGCTGATTGAACACGGGATCCTGCTCACCGCCACCGGTTACCAGCTCCAGCATCAGTCGGCCTCCTTTGTCAGTAGCGCATTAAGCCAGCGCTCCTGCTCCCGCCCTGAACGCAGATCTGCCGTTTGCCAGTTTTCTGTCAGGGTTAGCGGCAGGGCCGATACCAATTGTTCAAGACCGGCTTCGTCCATATCGGTAAAGCGGCGACCATTACGCTCCACCTCGCCCCGACCGTATTTAAAGGAGCAATACAGCACGCCGCCGGTGCGAAGCTGCGAGGCCAGATGTGCCAGTACGGCGTCCAGATCCACTTCGGGCACATGCAGCAGAGACGCGCAGGCCCAGATGGCATCGGCGGCCGGCTGACAGGCAAGTGTCATAAAGTCGTGGCAGGCCACCGGCAGACCGGTGTAGTCTCGCGCCCGCTTGACCAGGGCCGGGCTGGCATCAAAGGCGGTGACCCTGTAGCCCAGTTCAGCAAAGTACTTGCTGTCGCGGCCGGAGCCGCAACCGGCATCCACGATATGCCCGTCGCTGGCGACCCTGGGCAGAAAGCGCTGATAAAGCGGAGTCATGTCCACGCTGACGGTGGCGGCAAAAAAGGCGTCTGCCTCTTGCTGGTAATAATCGAGGGTCATAAAGTCGGCCGGTAAACACACATTGTCGGCTACTGTATCAAAATTACGCTGAAACAGATGTTCTCGTTCGAAGCCAGCTATGAAAGACCCGGACCAGCGCATCTGTCATCTTCCCTATTCACGTTTTCTCTTACGATGCGCCCATGACCACACCGCCCATCACTCCCGCCTCGCTGGACGATCCCTTCTATTACCTGCACAACATGCAGCAGGTGGTGCGCTTTTGCCTGGCGCGCTATCGCGATTTGTGGCTTGCCGACGAGCGTGAACAACTGCATGGCTGGCTGGCCCTGAGCGAGCCGGCTCAGGGCTTGCTGGTGCGACTGATCATGCGCAAGGGCGGCCTGTTTCGACCCGACAAGCTGGTGTATGCCGAGATACCGGATTTGGAGCAGGCCATTACCGAGCTGAGTGAGGCCGGCTTTGTTGAGCTCAACCCCTCGCTCACCTTAAGCGAGCTGTGTGCCCTGGCCCGGCGCGAGGAATGTGTGCAACTGGCCGGCCACCGGCTGCCGGAGCAGGCTTTTACTGCTTCCGCCCGCAAGCGGGACCTGGAAAGCGCCCTGTTGAGCGAGCCGGAGCAACACTCGCAGCCGCTGGCCGGCTGGTGGCCCAATGCGCCCTTTACGGTGATAAGGCTTGCCTGCAATGAGCTGTTCGACCGGTTGCGGCTGATGTTTTTCGGCAACCTGCATCAGGACTGGTCGGAGTTTGTGCTCACCGAACTGGGCCTGCAACAGTTTGAACCGGTGCCGTTGAGTGCCGCTTCCCGCCCCTTTCAGCACAGAGCCGATGTGGATTGCACACTGGCGCTGTACCGTTTGGGAGAGCAAATAGAAACCGAGCCGGTGGCCGGGCTTTACCATGCCCTGCCTTCGGCAGTGAACTGCGAGTGGATTGAATACCGCCGGCACAAGTTGCTGTTTCAACTGGGGCGGCAGGCAGAGCGCCAGGGTGACACCGCCCTCGCCCTTGAGCTGTATCAGCAAAGCCGGCACCGGGACGCGCGGGTTCGCGCCCTGCGCCTGCGGGAAAAAAACGACGCGCCCGAGGTGGTGGTGAACCTGGCGCAACAGGCCCTGGCCGAAATCGCGCAACCGGAAGCGCGCCTTAACCTGACCCGCATATTGCAGCGCAGTGCCAGAAAGGCCGGGCTGACACTGCCTGCCGCGCCAACGGCGCCAGTGCCGGTTAGCCGCATTACCTTGCCTCGGCCAACGGAGGTACGGGTGGAGGCGGCAGTCATGGTCCATTTTGCCCATGGGCAAACCCGGCTGTTTCATGTGGAAAACCGGCTGTTCAACGGCCTGTTTGCGCTGCTGTTCTGGCCCGCGCTGTTTGCCCCGGTGCGCGGCGCCTTTTTCAACCCGTTTCAGGCAGGGCCGGCCGATCTGTACCGACCGGGCTTTGCCGAGGCGCGGTGCGAGCAGATTGAAGCCGGCTTTGCCACGCTGGCCCGTGGCGATTACCGCCGCCTTATTCTCGAACGCCACCGGCAAAAACAGGGGATTCGTTGCGATTTTGTGCACTGGCCGTCACTGCCCGTTGAACTGGTGGAGCAGGCGCTGGCGGTGATCCCCGCCGCTCACCTGGCCGCCGTGTTCCGCCACCTGCTGCTGGACCTGCGCCATCATCGCAGGGGCATGCCGGACTTGCTTGAACTGAACACGCAAACGGGGCATTACCGGTTAATTGAGGTAAAAGGCCCCGGCGACCGGCTGCAGGATCATCAGCGGCTATGGATAGAAGCCATGGGGGAGCATGGCTTGCCGGTGAGTGTGTGTGAAGTCCGCTGGCAGGGCTGATTGGCCCCATTACAGAATGGTAATCGTTCGGCAATCCGTTTGACGGGGGCGAACAGGCATAGTGGTGTTTATTGGCTCTCACTCTGTTTGATGGAGATAATCACCACCATGAAAACCGTTCGCTTGTCATTGCTGGCCCTGGCCTTCTGCGCTGCTCCGGGCTTTGCCGCCGAGGCCATTCCCCAACGGGCCGATGTGAGCCTCCCCTTGGCCAACCAGTTGCTGGATGCCACCCTGGCGGCCTGCCATGCCCAGGGCCGCTCCGCGGTGGCGGCGGTGGTGGACCGGGG